>ENA-OWPN01000014-OWPN01000014.1-human-gut-metagenome-genome-assembly--contig:-NODE-14-length-285997-cov-13.379427_pt1 | contig 285997 bp, 310 predicted proteins | sample MGYA00248266_ERZ651850 | MGnify/ENA primary metagenome ERZ651850 (study PRJEB26924, sample SAMEA4378296) | human gut metagenome | biome: human gut; feature: human-associated habitat; material... | reverse complement strand
TTCAGTGGTCGAATGACTAGCGCAACAGCATGCCCTTACAGGGCGGGTGCATACCACGTCTTTTAGGCGTGGTTATGATTTTATAATAAAAAAACCGTAAAACTTATATAAATAAGAATTACGGAAATTTATTAATGGTCTCCCCTCACGGTCTCGAACCGTGGACCCACAGATTAAGAGTCTGTTGCTCTACCAACTGAGCTAAGGAGAGAGGACAGATATTATAATACACCTATTTAAACATAAAAGCAAGTTAAATTTAATGAAAAATGACATTAGCTATGCTATAATTACTAGGTGAATGGAGTGATCTGGCAATGTTCTACAAACAAACTATTAACAATATAAAAGTAGTTATTTTATCATTGGATGGAGGATTATTAGATCTAAATCGGCTTAGATTTAATTATTTTAAAAGGATTTGTAAAACTCACAATTTTGAATTAACTAAAGATATTTTCGAGGAAGCCCTTGGAAATATGAAAACAATGTATAATGATTTTCCAATTTCTAAAGATATTAATCCCGATGATATTAATAAGTTGATTGAACGTGATTTATACGAGTATGCAAAGTTAAAGCCTGAGACAATAAAAAAAGAGGGAACGGATGAACTGTTACAATTTTTTAAACAAAAAGAGATTAAAATTGCTGTGGTTTCAACTCATAAAACAAAACGTGCAATTCAATATTTACAATTAACAAGATTGTATGACAAAGTTGATTTTGTTATTGGCGGCGATAGCGATAATCTACCATTACCAGATACTGCTGTTTTAAAAACAACTCTTGAACAAATGAACTGCAAACCAAGTGAGGCAATTGTAATTGCAAACTATCCAAATCTTCTTTATGCAGCTAATCAATGTTTAATCAATGTAATTTATCTAAGTGATTTATGCTTGGTACAAGAATCGATTGGTCCAAGGGTATTTAAAATTGCAAGAAATAATTTAGAAATTATTAATATTTTTCTTTTTGCACGTTACGATACAATGGAAATATTTTCGCCGTTATTAGGGATGTCTAGTGATATGGATATTGAAACACTAGATAAAACATACGCTAAGCTGCTTGAAGAGTATCAAAATGATCAGCAGTTGATTGAACTAGTTCGCAATACATATCATTATTTTTTGGGAGAAATTGCAAATCGTGAAGCTGATACCGTCAATACATCGTTATTTGAAGATGAAGATGTTATTGTAGCGCCAGTGGATGATGAACATTTTTCTAATCCCCAAAGTATTGCAACTTTGGAAAAGTCAATTGAAGAGGTTTTAGAGTCAGAAGAAGTTTCAGAAACTGACAACGAAATTGCCGATACTGTTTTTAAAAGAGAGAATTTATATCAGGATGATGAATTTTCAAAAACAAGAACAGCGATAGGATGTGATCCTGAACGCGTTAATGAATTGATGGATATTATTAATGGTAATTCTGGAACTAAGTTGGAAGAGGGAGAATTATTTGAAAAGTCAAATGATGAAATATTATTAGAAAAACGGGGACTATTGTCTTATTTTATTAATTTTGTCTATACTGTTATCGTGGTGGGACTGATATCATTTTTAGGATTAATAATTTTTATCGGTTTTGAAGATTTTATTCAGAGACCAGGTATTGTTGCTGGAATAATTAAAAGCATTATTGATTTTTATGTTAATCTAGTTTTATCCATATATGCGGTTATTTTTAACAGCTTAAATGCTCTACTAAGTTTTATTCCTGATTATTCTAGTTTAATTGCGGGTAATGGTTTATTATCGACAATGGCAGTAAAATTAGTATTGTTCATTATTTTTAATGTAATAATAGTCTATATAGTTAAAATGATTTATTTATTAATTACAGAAGCGGAGGAAGATGATGCGAATTTTGCAGAAGATTAAAGAAATAGATGTTAAAACATCGCACTTTTTTCCGCAGTTTTATCATCATCGTTTTTTTAGTGGTGCGATGAAGTTTATTGCTGGAATTGGTGATTTTGGAATGATTTGGCTTGTTTTAATTTTACTTTTAAGTCTTAATGATAAAACACAGCTGCTTTCTCAAAAAATGCTGGCAGCGCTAATATTAGCAACAGTCATCGGTCAAGTGACAATTAAGTCGATTGTAAGGCGTAAGCGACCATGTCATACATATCATGATGTTGAAATGTTGATTCCAGTTCCGAGTGATTATTCATTTCCTTCAGGACATACTACTTCAAGCTTTGCATGCGCAACGACTGTATGTTTCTTTTTTCCTAGAGTCGGCTTTATTTGCATGATTTTTGCTGCATTAATGGCTTTTTCAAGATTGTATTTGTTTGTCCATTATTTGAGCGATGTTACTTTTGCAATTGTTTTGGGAATTAGTGTTGGAATAATTGTTATGTTATTTTAGTGTGATAAAAGGAGCAAGGGTCTGCTCCTTTAAAAAAAATAAAAAAATTATTTTTTAAATAAGACTGATTTAAACGAAATAATTTGCTTTTTTATCAGGTGGAGTAAGTTTTTATAGAAAAAAAGTTGGCTAAAATTATTGCAAAAACTTTTTACATATGATATTATGTTTAAGCAATAGACGGAGACATACTCAAGAGGCTGAAGAGGCGCCCCTGCTAAGGGTGTAGGTCGGGAAACTGGCGCGAGGGTTCAAATCCCTCTGTCTCCGCCATTATATTGGTCTGGTAGTTCAGTTGGTTAGAATGCCGCCCTGTCACGGCGGAGGTCGCGGGTTCGAGTCCCGTCCAGACCGCCAATTAGATTGTTTAGTTTCACTTTGGTGAAACTTTTTTTATAAAAACAAATCATTATGATTTGTTTTTATTAATATAAGCATGCAAAATTGCAATCATTGTTTTAGAATCAAAGATTTCGCCATTAACTACTTTGTGATAAGCGGTATCAATATCCATTTTAATTAATTCAATTACTTCATCTTCATCACACTCTAAAGGATTTTCGACTTTGTAAACATCATGAGCTTCGTATACATAAAGCCATTCATCACTATAACCAGGAGTTGGTAAAAACTTAGAAATTAAACTTATCTTTTTAGCACTATAGCCAGTTTCTTCTTCTAATTCTCGTAAAGCGCATATAGCAGTATCTTCATTTAATTCTAATTTACCCGCAGGAATTTCTAAAGTATCTACAGCATTAGGATACCGATATTGCTTTACTAATAAAATTTTGTCATCAACAATAGCAAGAACGCCAACTCCGCCGTGGTGTCGAACTACTTCTCGAGTTGCGAGATTCCCATTTTCACATTCTACTTTGTCTTTATAAACAGTGATAATTTTTCCATCATAGATTATTTCTGATGATATTTTCTTTTCCATTAGTTTCACCTCATTAAAAGTATAACAAAAAAAGTATGCGGGGGTGCATACTTTTTTCTATTATTTCACGTAAGGGTGATAATAGGGGGTATGTAAAGCGAAATACTTCACTTAACAAAGTCAATTATAGCATCAGTTTCATAAAATGTAAAGGGTTACAATAAAAGTATTAGGCGTTTTTAGCAAATTTTGTTATAATGTTTCAAGGTGATATAATGAAAAAATTAAAAATAACAGAAAATGATGCTAATCAAAGAATTGATAAATATTTAAAAAAGTTACTAGTTAATGCTCCAAATAATTTTATATATAAAATGTTTCGAAAAAAAGATATCAAAGTAAATGGGAAAAAAGTGGATGAAAAATATATTTTATCATTAGATGATGAGGTCGAAATGTTTTTATATGATGATAAATTCAAAGAATTTACAGAAACCAAAAGTATCTATGAGGTTAATAAAACGTTTAGTGTTCTTTATGAAGATAAACATGTATTGATTGTTTTTAAACCAGCAGGGCTTTTAGTTCATGAGGATGCAAATGAAAGCATTAATACTTTAACAAATCAGGTTTTAAGTTATCTTGCTTCAAAAAATGAACTAGATCTAAGTCGAGAAAATACTTTTATGCCAGGACCAGTTCATCGTTTAGACAGGAATACTAGTGGAATTGTAATTTTTGGTAAAACTTTGGCAGCTTTGCAAAATCTCAATGAAATGATAAAGCAACGTCATTGCATTGAAAAAAAATATTTAACGATCTGTCGCGGACAATTGAGTCATCAGCGAAATTTACACGGATATATGGTCAAGTTAGAGAATCAGGCTCAAGTTAAATTAGTAAAGAAAGACTATCCTGGGGCTTTAACGATGGAAACGATTGTTAGGCCGTTAAAATATAATTGTGATTATAGTCTTGTTGAGGTTACATTAATAACTGGACGGATGCACCAGATCAGAGTACATTTATCAAGTATTGAACACCCAATTATTGGTGATCGTAAATATGGAGATTTTGAACTGAATAAATATATTAAGAAGACTTTTGGTTTAAATAATCAATTGCTGCATGCTTATAAAATAAAATTTGTAAAAACCTTTGGTGTACTAAATTATCTTCAAGATAAAGAGATAATTTGCCCTGTGCCGGCTTTGTTTGAAAAAATAGAGAAAAGTTTGTTATAGACACCTTTAAATAAAGAGTTGTTTATTGTATAATTATTTACATAGATTATAGGAGGAAAGATATGAAATACTATATTGGAATTGATTTAGGTGGGACTAATGTTCGTACTTTGCTGGTGGATGAAAATGGTAAAACTTATAGTGAAGTAAAAGATAATACTGAAAGAGAAAATGGTCCTGACTATGTATGTGCTAAAATCATTCGTCAAATTGAAAGTTTAGATACATCAATTTGTGGTGGTTTACAAGGTGTAAGTGGAATTGGTATTGGAGTACCTGGACCTGTTGACACAGTAAAAGGTACAATGATCATGGCAACAAATTTACCTGGATTCGAAAATTATCCAATTTGTGATAAATTAGCAGATCGTTTTAATTTACCAACTTTTATTGATAACGATGCAAATGTTGCTGGATTAGCAGAAGCTTTATTAGGTGCTGGAAAAGATTATCCGACATGTTATTATGTGACTATTTCAACAGGAATTGGGGGAGCCTTTATTGTTGATGGTAAATTAGTTTCTGGTGGTCGAGGACATGCTGGAGAAATTGGGAATATTATTGTTAAAAACAATGGTTATAAATTCGGAGGTTTAAATCCAGGGGCTGCTGAGGGAGAAACTAGTGGTACTGCAATTACTCGTAAAGGTAAAGAACTTTTAGGAGAAGATAGAGTAAATCATGCTGGAGATGTTTTTAGATTGGCTAGCGAAGGTGATTTAAAAGCACAAAGTATAGTTGATGAATGTATTTCAGAATTAGCAACAATGTTTGCTAATATTGCTCACACTGTTGATCCGCACTGTTTTGTAATTGGTGGTGGTGTAATGAAATCTCGTGAATATTTCTATGATCGCTTAGTAGAACAATTTAACTCAAAAATTCATGTAGGAATGCGCGGATATATTCCGTTATTAGGAACAAAATTAGAAGATTGTGGAGCAATCGGAGCAGCAATGTTACCAATGTCAAGATTAGGTTAAGAAAGGATATTTCATCCTTTTTTTTTGATTTAAAGTAGTAGTTTTTTAAATCGAATAATGGTATTATAGTACGGTGAGGTGACGAGAATGTCAAAAAGAGTAGTATTAGGATTAAGTGGTGGTGTCGATTCAGCAGTTGCTGCTTATTTGTTAAAAGAACAAGGATATGATGTTATTGGTGTGTTTATGCGTAATTGGGATAGCCAGTTAAATAATGATATTTTAGGTAATCCTACTAATGATAATGATATCTGTCCACAAGAAGAAGATTATAATGATGCCAAGGCTGTAGCTGAATGTCTTGGGATTCCTATTAAAAGGGTGGATTTTATCAAAGAGTATTGGGATCATGTATTTACATACTTTTTAGATGAATATCGAAAAGGTAGAACACCTAACCCCGATATATTATGTAATAAGCATATTAAATTTAAAGCTTTTTTAGATTTTGCTAAAACTTTAAATGCAGATTATATTGCTACAGGTCACTATGCCCAAGTTAAACATTATCAAGGAGCAGATTCGGTGATGTTAAAAGGCCTTGATAATAATAAGGATCAAACATACTTTCTATGTCAATTAAATCAACAACAGCTACAAAACTCATTATTTCCTTTAGGTGAAATAGATAAAACAGAAGTTCGTCGAATCGCTAGAGAATTGAACTTACCAGTAGCAGATAAAAAAGACAGTACCGGAATTTGTTTTATCGGAGAACGTGATTTTAAAGAGTTTTTACAAAATTATATTCCAGCTCAAGCTGGAAAAATGGTTGATATAGAAACTGGGAACGTGATTGGTGATCATTCAGGAATCATGTACTATACTATTGGTCAGCGTAAAGGATTAGGGATTGGTGGTCCAGGTGATGCATGGTTTGTCGTTGGGAAAGACTATGATAAAAATGTGTTATATATTTGTCAAGGAGATCAAAAAGATTGGTTATATTCAACCGGGGCTCTGATTACTGATGTGAACTGGATTGCTTCAACTAAACCAATAGATAAAATTGCATGTAACGCTAAGTTTAGATATCGTCAGCCAGATAATCCAATTCAACTTGAATTTATTGATGAAGATACTGTTTACTTAACTTTTGATAAACCAATAAAAGCGGTGACTCCAGGCCAAGCTGCAGTCTTTTACGATGGTGATATTTGTCTTGGTGGTGGAACGATTGAAACTGTCTATAAAGATGGGCAGCCAATCAAGTATTTATAATGATTGAATATACAGGTTATATTAAGAAGATTCGTTTTTATAGCGAATCTTCTAATTATATCGTTGCTTTAATTGAAGTTGAGCAGGAAGATAAGTTGATCACAATGAATGGTTATATGAATAATTTTAATGATTATGAAAAATATGCTTTTATTGGTGATTACGAAATTCATCCTAAATATGGTAAACAGTTTAAATTATCAGAATATCGTATCATTTATGCAAAAGAAAGTGAAGAAATTATTAAATATTTATCTAGTCCGCTATTTAAGGGGATTGGTAAAGCTTTGGCAACACAAATAGTAAATACACTTGGTGAAGAGTGTCTTGAAAAGATTAAAGAAGATAAACATAATTTAGATTTGGTTAGAGGAATGACTGAAAAACGGCGGGAAATAATTTATGAAGCATTGACTAATGGTGATTATGATCAAGAAGTAATGCAGTTTTTTATGGGACATGGTATCAGTCTGAAAAACTTGGGCTTGATTCAAGCATATTATCAAGAAAAAACATTAGAAATACTTCAAAACAATCCGTACCAACTAGTAGAGGATATTGATGGGATTGGATTTAAAACAGCTGATGAGTTAGCTTTAAAAACAGGTGGGACACTTGATAATCCTAATCGAATTAAAGCTGGGATTATTTACAGTATTAAGCAATATGGGTTTAATACTGGGAGTACATACTGTTACCTTGATGAAATCAAAATAATGTTTTCTAAAATAATATATAATATTGAAGAAGTATCGTTTAATGAATATCTTGATGAATTGATTGATGAAGGATTGATTATTCAACGTGGTGATAAGTATTATTATTTTGAAATGGATGAGGCTGAAAAAAATATAGCTGAATATTTAAAAATACGGATAAATAAACCCGATGAACTTTTTGATGAAAAAGAAGTAGAACGATTGTTGACAAATTATGAAAAGACTCAAGGTATATGTTATGCTGCCAAGCAGAAAGAAGCCCTAAATTATTTTTTAAAGTCTTCTTGCATGATTTTGACAGGCGGACCTGGAACTGGGAAAACGACAATTGTTCAAGCACTTTTAAAAGTGTATTCGGTATTGTACCCAGATGATCGAATTGGTTTAGTTGCGCCAACTGGTCGGGCTGCAAAACGATTGACAGAATTAACTGGAATTTATGCTTGTACGATTCATCGCCTATTAAAATGGGATCTTCATAGTAACACATTTGCTATGAATAAAAGCAATCCATTAGATTTAGATGTTTTGATCATTGATGAGTTTTCAATGGTCGATTGTTTATTGTTGAGTAAACTTTTTGAGGCGGGTCGAGGAATCAATAAAGTATTATTTATCGGTGATTACCATCAATTGCCTTCGGTTGCACCTGGAAATATATTACAGGATTTGATGGAAGCTGGAGTGAAAACGATTGAGCTAGATGAAATCTTCAGACAAGCTAAGGATTCAGGAATTATTCAATTGGCTCATCATATTATTCATAATGAAATTGAAAATATGGATCTTTTTGAGCAATATCGGGATATAAACTTTTTTCCTTGCATAAACTATGATGTCGTAAAAAATGTTAAGATAATAGTAAAAAAAGCAATTGGCGAAGGTTATGACACAAATGATATTCAAGTACTAGTACCAATGTATCAGGGAGTGGCTGGAATCGATGCTTTGAATGATGCTTTACAAGATGTTTTTAATCCGATTGATGAATTTAATGATTCATATCAAATTGGCCGCAAGGAATATCGTGTAGGTGATAAAATTTTGCAGTTAAAAAATCGACCTGATGATGATGTTTTTAATGGTGATATTGGAACGCTTGTTGAAATATGTCGAAAAGATAATTTTGAATATTTGCAAGATACACTGATTGTTGATTTTGATGGTAATTTTGTTGAATATACAAGTAATACTTTTAACACAATTACTCATGCTTATTGTATGTCGATTCATAAATCGCAGGGAAATGAATTTAAAATCGTTATTATGGCGGTCTTGTCTGATTATTATATTATGCTACGGCGTAATCTATTATATACAGCGATTACAAGAGCAAAGCAGTCTCTCTTTATTTTAGGAAGCTCTAAAGCTTTTATGCATGGTTTAGCAAATTATCAAGACAGTCGTCGAAAAACAAGCTTAAAAAGTCGTTTTAAAACAATTGAAACCTTAAATGTGTATGATTTTCTTGAATAAAGGTAAACTATACTGAGGTGAGATATATGATGACAAGAAGCAAAATACTAATTGGATTAACAGTTGCATCACTAATGATTTTGTTGAGTGAATGTGAGTGTGTTGAAGATATGATGTATGAACTCAAAGCAAAGATGTAAAGATATAAATTAATAGTCTTGAAAAATATAATTGGATAGTTTATAATTTGGTAAATCGTTGAAAAAGAAAAGTACTATAAAATAGATCTTTCAGAGAAAGTATGGCTGGTGAAAATACTTATCATTTTATAGGAAAGCTACTTTGGAGAGTAATTAAAGATTACCGTGTAGGCTACGTTACCAGTCAAGTAAGGGCATGAGTTTTCATGAACTAGGATGGTACCGCGATTAAAGTCGTTCCTAGCAATAGGGCGACTTTTTATATTGTAAAGGAGAACAAGATGAAACAATTAACAGGAAATCAAGTTAGAAAAATGTTTTTGGATTTTTTTGAAAGCAAAGGTCATAAAGTTGAACCTAGCCACTCATTAATTCCTAATGACGATCCAACTTTACTATGGATCAATGCTGGAGTAGCAGCAATTAAAAAATATTTTGATGGAACAATAACTCCAGATAATCCACGAATTACAAATGCTCAAAAGTCAATTCGTACTAATGATATTGAAAACGTTGGAAAAACAGCTCGTCATCATACATTTTTTGAAATGTTAGGGAACTTCTCAATTGGTGATTATTTTAAAAAAGATGCAATTGATTTTGCGTGGGAATTATTAACTGATGAAAAATGGTTTGCTTTTGAAAAAGATAAATTATATATTACAGTTCATGATCATGATGAGGAAGCTTATGACTATTGGGTTAATGTCAAAGGTGTTGCTGTTGATCATATGTTAAAAACACCAGGTAACTTTTGGGAAATTGGCGAGGGACCATGTGGACCCGATTCAGAGATTTTTTATGATCGTGGGGAAAAATATGATCCTGATGGTTTAGGAACAAAGTTGTTTTATGAAGAATTAGAAAATGATCGATATATTGAAATTTGGAATTTAGTATTTTCACAATATAACTCACAAGAAGGAGTAGCTCGTGAAGATTATAAAGAGTTGCCACAAAAAAATATCGATACTGGGATGGGATTAGAAAGAATTACTAGTATTATCCAAGGCGGAGAAACAAATTTTGATACTGATTTTTTCTTACCAATTATCCATGAAGTAGAAAAATTAGCCAATGTTTCATATCAAGAAAATAAGATGGCTTATCGAGTTATTGCTGATCATATCCGGACTGTAACATTTGCACTTGCTGATGGAGCATTATTTGATAATGCAGGTCGTGGATATGTTTTGAGGAGAATTTTAAGAAGAGCTGTTCGTTATGGTAAGCAAATTGGAATCGAAAAAGCGTTTATGTATGATTTAGTTGATGTTGTAAGCGAAATTATGAAAGAATTCTATGATTATCTACCAGAAAAAGTAAGTTATATTAGTGACTTAGTAAAAAAAGAGGAAGAAGCTTTTCATAAGACGTTAACAAATGGTGAAAAATTATTAAGTAGTATTATCGCAAAAAATACTGATGGTGTGATTAGTGGAAAGGATGCCTTTAAATTATACGATACTTATGGTTTTCCTTTTGAATTGACTTTGGAAATTGCTGAAGAATCAGATTTAAAAGTTGATGAAGAGGCTTTTAGAGCAGAGCTTAAAGTACAACAAGAAAGATCGCGTGGAGCACGTACTGATAGTGAAAGTATGGCAAGTCAGAAACCTGATTTAATGGCCTTTGATTTACCATCGAATTTTGAATATGATCCAACAAATATCAATAGTGTAGTTATTGGATTATTTAAAGATGGTGTTAAAACAGATCGAATTGATGATTATGGAGAAGTCATTTTTGATACAACAACTTTTTATGCTGAGATGGGTGGTCAATGTGCAGATACTGGGTATGTTTATAATGAAAATTGTCAGGGTGAAGTAATTAATGTGCTAAAAGCACCAAATCAACAGCATTTACATTTCGTTAAATTGAAGACAGGAACGATTCGAGTTGGTGATATTTTAACTTTAGATGTTGATAAAGCTAAGCGAAATAAGATTATTGCTAACCATAGTGCTACTCATATTCTTCAAGCAGCTTTAAAAGAAATTATTGGAAAACATATTAATCAAGCTGGTTCTTATGTTGATGATCATCGTTTAAGATTTGATTTTACTCATTTTGAAAAAATAACAAATGAACAACTTAAATTAATTGAGAATCAGGTTAATAATGTCATTTTTGATGGAGTTGCTGTGGATATTGCACACATGACTAAAGATGAAGCCATTAATAGTGGTGCTATGGCGTTGTTTGATGAGAAGTATGGCGATAAGGTTCGGGTTGTTTCAATCGGTGATTATTCAATGGAATTATGTGGTGGATGTCATGTTTCAAACAGTGCAAATATTGGATTATTTAAAATTGAGGCTGAAGAGAGTGTTGGTAGTGGAGTGCGTCGAATTGAGGCGGTTACTGGAAAGACTGCTTATCAAGCGTTAGTTCAAGAAAAAGAAACGGTTGATATTATTAGTAATATTTTAAAACTTAAAAATCGTAAAGAAGTAGTTGCAAAAGTTACTGCATTAACTGAAGAACTTTCCAACACTAAAAAAGAGATTGAAATATTAAGCGGACAATTAAATGCGCTAAATGCAGCAAGTAAAGCCAATGATATTCAAGAAATCAATGGAGTTAAAGTGTTGTTTGTAGAAGAAATGATTGATGCTGCTAAAGCGAAACAACTTGCCTTTGATTTTAGAGATAAAATTGAAGAAGGAATTGTAATTTTAGTAACACAATTTGAGGACAAATGTTCATACTTTGTCGGGGTGACTAAAAATTATGTTGCAACTGGATATAAAGCTGGTGATATTATTAAAAAAATCAATGCAGTTGTTGATGGTCGCGGTGGTGGAAAGCCGGATTTTGCTCAAGGTGGCTGCCCAATTAATGATAAGATTTCCAACATCAAGGGAGAACTTAAAAATTTCTTTTAATTTCTAAGTAATTGGTGTAAAATAATTTTATAGGCAAAGCCTTAAAGGAGGTCGAATAATATGCAAGACTTAACAAAGACAAAAGTATTCAGTTCTGAAGATATGCGTCGTGAGATGATTCGTCAAAATCTTAAAACAGTAATTGATGCATTAAATGAAAGAGGCTATAATGCAGTACATCAAATTGCAGGTTATTTAATCTCTAATGATCCTGCTTATATTTCAAGTCATAAAAATGCTCGAAATATAATCCAGCAAATTGAACGTGATGAAATTATTGAAGAATTAGTCAAATCATATTTGGAGAAGTAGGATGGAACGGATATTAGGGTTGGACTTAGGTTCAAGAACCTGTGGTATTGCAATCAGTGATACTTTAGGCATGTTAGCTCATGGAATTGAGACTTACCGTTTTCGAGATGATGATTATGATAGAGCCGCAAAGCACGTTGTTGCTTTAATTAATGAACATCAGATCAAAACGGTTGTACTTGGGCTACCTAAACATATGAATGGTGATTTGGGTGAGCGTGCACAAATATCAATCATGTTTAAAGAAATGTTAGAAAAAGAAGTACCGGGTCTCAATGTTGTTTTAATTGATGAGCGACTTACAACTAAAGTAGCTCAAGATCAACTTATCTTTGCTGATGTTTCTCGAAAGAAACGGAAGCAGGTAATTGACAAAATGGCTGCAGTAGCGATTTTACAAGGCTACTTAGATGCCCAATAGAAAGGAATTTAAATGGAAGCAAATAAAATCCAAGTGATCGATGATCAAGGTAATGAAAAAGAATTTGAAGTATTATTTACTTTTAATAATGAGGAATTAGGAAAACAATATGTGTTGTATTATGATACAACAGTTGAAGAACCTAGTGTATTTGCATCAATCTATGATGATGCTGGACAATTATTCCCTATAGAAACACCGGAAGAATGGGAAATGGTTGAAGAAGTTTTCCAAAGTTTTATGGCTGAAAGTGAAGAAGGTCATGAATGTTGTGGAAACCATGGAAATGGATGCTGTCATGATAATGATGAAGAACATGAATGTTGCGGTAATCATGGAGACTGTAACTGCGATAACTAATAAAAGCTAAATTATTTAGCTTTTTTCTCTTAAACTAGAAAAGGTGGTATAGAAATGGCTTTAATGGGATTATTTGGAAAAAAAAGAGTTACTGAATCATTTTTTGTCAATTCATATGGAAATGATCAGACACGTGGTATTTATACATTTCAAGTAGATATTGAAAATGGAGAAATACTTTATAAAAAGCATTTTAAAACACCCTCAGACCCTGTCTATAGCTTTAATTATGGGCGCTTTGTGTGTGTTACATATAAAAATAGAACAGGTACAAGTGGTGATGGTGGAATTTGTTCATATGCAGCAACTGCTGATATTTTAGCATTAGTATCGCGAATTAGTGATAAAGGTAAAACATATATGCATGCTTGTGCTAATGGTGATCATGAAACAGCAGATAAATTATATGCTGTTGATTATTATAACGGTGAGATCATGGTGGCAAAAATTGATAAGAAAAAACTAGTTGCACCTATTTTTAATTATAAATTGGAAGGACATAGTATCGATCCAAAACGTCAAAATCAACCACACCCTCATTTTGTCGATTTTACTCCGGATGGAAAACGTTTAATTGTTGTTGACTTAGGATTAGATAAAGTACTGCTCTTTAAAATGGAAGCAAAGGAGATTATTTTGGATGAAGAACATTCATTTGATTTAGAACCAGGATCTGGACCTAAAAAGATTATGTTCAACCAGGCTGGAACAATAGCGTATGTTTTAAATGAATTATCTAATACAATTTGTGTTTACAAATATAATGATTTGAAATTTGAATTAATTCAAACCATCGATACATATCCAAAAGATGAATATGATGAGCCTAGCTTAGCTGGACAAATGCTTTTTAGCGAAAAAGAGGAGCGTATTTTTGTTACTAATCGTGGTCATGATAGTTTAGCATTATTTTTAGTAGATCAAGAAACAGGTTTATTGACTTATAAAGATTTTGTTGATACTTCACCAAATGCTCGTGATATTGCAATCTTTAAAGATCGTTGGATTGTTGCAGTTTGCCAAAAGGGTGGAGTAGTTGAAAGTTATGAATACCGCGATGAGAGAGGCGGAATGCTTTTTGAAACCAAATACTCATATCTAGTCAGTGAGCCGGTTTGCATTACAAAATTTGAGACTATTTATTAGAGATGATTATTCATCTCTTTTTTTGGCATAATATACTGACGAAGCATGTTTTATTATCGGTAGATAAGTTGAATAAGCGCTAAAAATATCATATAATGGTTAAGACGGAGGAGAATATGAAAAAAACTCAGAAAATTATTATTGGAGCAATTGCTGGAATAACGATTGTTGTACTAGCTTTAGTGTTTTTTTATTTCAATGGCCAAGGTGCTGTTTCTTCTAAAAGTGAAGAGGTAGTAGTTGAAATATCTGGATCAACATCTTCGGTCTTAAATCAGCTTGATAAGGCAGGTCTATTAAAAAGCAAAACAGTTGCTAGTATCTATACAAAGTTTAATAGTTATAGTTTTAAAGCGAATGTTTATGTTTTAAATAAAAATATGGATTTAAAGAAGATTCTTACAATTTTGGAAGGAGATAAGGATTATATATCTGCTGCTAAAATTACGATATTAGATGGATACCGTATACCTGAATGTGCTCAACAAGTAGCAAAGGGATTAGAAATCGATAGTACCGAGGTATTAGAGAAATGGACAAATAAAGAATATTTGCAAACTTTAGTGGAAAAATACTGGTTTTTGGATGAAAGTATTTTGGGTGCTGATATTATGTTCCCGTTAGAAGGGTATTTTGGTCCAGAAACATATGTAATTACTTCAAAGAAGACATCGATTGAAGATGTTACAAAGATGATGCTGGATCAAATGGATCGTAATTTAAGTACTTATAAAGACAAAATCAGTAATTTTATGATTAGTGGTAATAAAGTATCGATGCATCAATTTTTATCATTAGCATCAGTTGTACAATGTGAGTCATCTGGCCAAAAAGAAGATCAGGCTAAGATAGCCGGTGTCTTTATGAATCGTTTGGAAAAACCAATGCGTCTGCAAAGTGATGTAACTGTAAATTATGCAAATCAAATTAAAACGGTAGCAGTAACGTATAATCACTTATCAGTCGATTCTAAATATAATACATATAAGTATGAAGGGTTACCAGTCGGTCCAATCAGTACAGTTTCAACAAACATTATTGAAGCATGTCTGAATTATCAAAAGACTGATAATTTGTTCTTCTTTGCTTTGAAAGACGGGTCAGTCATCTATTCAAAAACATATGAAGAACATCAACAAGTAGTAAAGGAAAATAAATGGTATTAAAATGAGATATTATGAAAAAATAGAAGCTGATGCTTTAGCCCGAAATATACCTGTAATGCAGCGTGAAGGGCTTGAATTTATGATTGAAATTTTTAAACATCATAATTGTCATTGTTGTTTAGAGATTGGTAGTGCGATTGGATATTCAGCAATGATGTTGGTAAGTAATATTAATAATTTTAAGGTTGAAACAATTGAATTAAATGAGGAACGATATTTAGAAGCTGTAAAAAATATTGAAGAAAATAATTTAAAAAGTCAAATCATTATTCATCATGGTGATGCTTTATCATTTGATTTAGAGCATTTGAAAATTAAAAAATATGATTGTTTGTTTATTGATGCAGCTAAAGCACAATATCAAAAGTTTTTTGAAAAATATATGCCTTTAGTGGCAGACGAAGGTATTTGTATTGTTGATAATTTAGATTTTCATGGTATGATTTTTGATATTGATAATATAAAGAATCGAAATACAAAACAACTGGTAAAAAAAATAAAGCGTTTTAAAGATTGGATCTTTGATAACGAACTTTATGATGTTGAATATCATCATGTTGGTGATGGTATTTGTGTGATAAGAAAAAGGGTGGCACAATGAAGTTAGTATTATCTTTAAATAGCAAAAAATTTATTTATGATTATGTGGATATTGGTTTTGAATATTTTGTCGTTGGGGCAAAGTATTTTTCATGTCGTCAAGCATTATCGCTTGAGTATGATGAAATCGCCAATTTAAAAAAGGTCCTAGGTAATAAAAAAGTATGGGTTTTAGTAAATGCACTAGTTGAAGAAAAATATATCGATTTCTTAGAAAAGCATTTAATTAGATTGAGTCACATTGGAGTTGATGGAATTTTATTTCAAGATTTTGGTGTTTTACAGATTTGTAATGAGCATAATTTTGATTTTGAGATGATTTATCATCCAGATACATTAAATACTAATCAAGCAACTTTAAATTACTTGGGAACTCAAGGTATTAATGGTGCTTTTTTGGCACGGGAGATACCGCTTGAAGAAAAAAAAATAATTGCTAAAAATGTTAATGTTAAAACAATGATTCAAGTTCATGGTGTTGAATATATGGCATATTCAAAAAGAAAGCTATTGACTAATTATTTTAAGGAAATCAATCAGGATATTCCAATTGGAATATCAGATGATCTGACGATTCAGGCAAATGGTGTAAATTATAGTTGTCATATTTATGAGGATCAATATGGATGTCATATTTTGAGTAAACAGCAAATGTGTGGCTTAGACATAATGAGTAGTTTTCAAGATTTTGATTACCTCTACATAGAATCTTTATACGTCGATGAATTAAAGTTAGTAGAAATCGTTAATTTATATCAAGATGCTTTAATCAGCGTTGGAAATAGAACTTACGGAAAAGTCGCTAAGGAATTAATATCGCAACTTTATCAACTGGATCCAAATATCGAATATCATCATAGCTTTATGTTTGATGCAACTGTTTATAAGATTGATGATGTAAGAAAGCGGGAAGAAAATGAGAAATGTAAGTAAAGTAATTAACGGAAAAAGGGTAATAATAAAAAAACCTGAGTTATTGGCACCGGCTGGTAACTTAGAAAAGCTAAAGGTTGCCATTCAATATGGTGCTGATGCAGTTTTTGTGGGTGGAAAAGAATTTTCATTACGTTCTGGAGCCTCAAATTTTACACTTGATGATATTAAAGAGGCAGTAACCTTTGCTGATCAGTATGGCGCTGCGGTTCATGTGACATGCAATATTATTCTACATCAAGATAATCTTGATGGGATTGAAGAATATCTGCGGGCTCTTGATCAAGCAGGTGTTAGAGCGATTATTGTGGCTGATCCATATATTATGTCAATTGCTAAAAAGTTGAATTTAAAATTAGAAGTTCATGTTTCAACACAATTATCAACTTTAAATACAAAAGCAATTAAATTTTATCGAAATTTAAAAATGGATCGAGTAGTGCTTGGTCGGGAAGTTTGTTACGATGATTTGAAAACTATTTTAGATAAAACTGATGTAGATATTGAATATTTTATTCATGGTGCCATGTGTATTCATTATTCAGGTCGTTGCATGTTGTCTAATTATTTTTCACGTCGTGATGCTAATCGGGGTGGATGTTCACAATCATGTCGCTGGTACTATGATCTATATCAAGGTAATCAAAAAATTAATCAAGATGGTGTAATTCCTTTTAGCATGTCAAGTAAGGATATGGCATTAATTAATCATATTCCTGAATTGATTGAACTAGGAGTCGATTCTTTTAAAATTGAGGGTCGAATGAAGTCATTGCATTATATTGCAACAATTGTTTCGACCTATCGAAAATTAATTGATGATTATTGTAATGATCCTGATAATTTTGAATTGACTGAGAAATATTATCGTGAAATACAAAAAGCGGCTAATCGTTCCTTATGCACTGGTTTCTTTGATGATCAGGCGGATAACGATAAGCAGTTATATAATCAACGTGATGAACATCCTACACAAGAATTTTGTGCCCGAGTAATCAGCTATGATCAAGTTAATCAAATAGCTACAATAGAACAACGTAACTATTTTAAAATTGGTGATCAAATTGAGTTTTTTAGCCCATATCACGAAAATGTTGTTGTGCCAGTAACAAAAATTATAAATGCTGATAATGAAGAAGTTGAAGTAGCTAATCATCCAATGGAGATTCTACAAATACCGGTCAGTGTTGAATTACAAAAGGATGATATGGGAAGGAAAGTGATTTGATGAAAAAGCCAGTTATTATTGGTATTGCGGGAGGTAGTGCTTCGGGAAAAACCTCTATTGCACAAGAGCTTTATGACTGTTTTAAAGGACGCCATACAATTAGAATTATTAAATTAGATGACTATTATAAAGATCAAACACATTTATCAATGGATAAAAGAGTCTTAACTAACTATGATCACCCCTTAGCTTTTGATATGGATTTATTGATTGAACATCTTGATTTATTAAAAGAAGGGAAAAGTATTCAAAAACCGACTTATGATTTTGAACAGCATAATCGTAGCAAAATAGTAGAAATAGTTGATTGTCGTGATGTTTTTATTCTTGAAGGGTTATTTGTGTTAAATGAAGTACGAATTAGAGAACGCTGTGATATTCTAGTATATGTTGATACAGATGCAGATATTCGCTTTATTCGTCGGTTGAGACGCGATCTTGAAGAACGAGGGCGGAGTCTAGATTCGGTATGTACACAATATTTAACAACAGTAAGACCAATGCACGAACAATTTGTTGAACCATCGAAAAAATATGCTCATATTATAATTCCCGAAGGAAGCAGCAACACTGTAGCAATTGATTTATTGTTAACAAAAATATCTTCAATAGTTGATTAGTGAAGATATTAGGACTAGATATTTATATAGAATTATGCTATATTAGAGACTACGAGGTGATATTATGGAACACGAAAAAGTATTGTTAACCCAAAGTGGGGTAGAAAAATTAGAACAAGAAAGAGATAACTTGATTAATGTCGAAAGACCTAAAGTTATTGAAGAATTACAATTAGCACGTTCTCAAGGTGACTTATCTGAAAATGCTGACTACGATGCTGCTAGAGAAAAACAAGCACATTTAGAATCAAGAATTAAAGAAATTGACTATATGCTTCAAAATGCTGAAGTTATTTCTGAAGAACAAATGGATCTAAAAGTAGTAAAACCCGGTACTACTGTAACAATCTTAGATTTATCAGAAAAAGATGCTGAACCTGAAAGTTACCAAATCGTTGGATATACTGAAACAGACCCTTTAAATGGAAAGATTTCAAATGAATCTCCATTAGCAAAAGCTGTTTTAGGTCATGGAGTAAATGAAATTGTAACAGTTGGGGTTGCAGATCCTTATGATGTAAAAATTGTTAACATTGAGTTTAAAAACTAGAACTTATAAAATGAACCTACTATTTAGACTGCAAAATAAGTAAGGTTCTTTTTTTATAGACAATTTTAATAAGTAGAAATAGAAAAAGAATGATTTAATCAGTATTTTGTAAGAACTGTTTAAATCATTCTTTAAGGGAAATTATCTTTGGAAAGATGAAATATTCTATGGATTTGTATATAAAGTTGATTAACTAGATGATTGGTGTATGAGGTAATTAAAGAGATTGCCACCTGTATAATAACATTATCATTACGGATTGATTATGCCAAGATATTAAGCGTCTAATTTTTTTGTATATAATTGTAAAATTAAGGTAGTGATAATTAAAATGATTGGTCTTGAAAGGATATTAATTAGATTAATGTCTTCAATATTTACCATTAATGCGATAATTCCAAAGATCAATCCACATAGTAAAGCGTGAATAATTGCTTTATTTTGAAATATTTTGATTAGCCAAAATGCCCATACAATCATAATGATTCCAGCAATTATATTAATAATACTATGGTAGATAAAATTTGATAAATGAATAAAACTTATAATTCCGGCCATGATAAGACTAGTAATAGTAAAGGTGATAAGGATAAATAAAGCGAATTTTAGGTATATTTTTAAATATGATTTCATATTTCCTCCTTGTTATCTTACTAATATTATATTTAAGGATTGGTGAAATATGAATATCTTCGATGTATTTTTAATTAGTGTTTGCATTTATATTTATTTAAGTATCTTGTTAAGAATTTTTGGTAAAAAAGAATTTAGTCAATTAAATGTATTTGATTTTGTAGTATTTTTAATTATTGCCGAGATCATGACAGATACGATAGGAAACAGCGATTTTACTTTTTATCATGGTGTGGTTGCAACTGTTACATTGATTGTTGTAGATCGACTTGTTTCAATGATAACAATGAAATCAAAAAAACTTCGCGATATTTTTGAAGGACGACCTACATACATTATTTTTAAAGGAAAATTGGATCAAGAAATAATGAAAAAGCAACGATATACTGTTGATGATTTATCACATCATTTACGAGTTAATGATATTGATAGTATTTCTAAAGTTGAATTTGCTTTATTAGAAACAAATGGTTCACTTTCAATTATTCCTAAAGATCAGTGTGTAGTAGAATTACCGGATGCTTTAATCTGTGATGGGATAATTGATGAAGATAATTTAAAATTGCTCAACCGGGATATAAATTGGTTAAAAAAAGAGTTGAAAAAACAAGGTGTAGATAAAATAGAAGATGTTTTTTATTGTGTGCCAGAAAAGGGCCACTTATTAGTAATAAAAAAATAGAGCTGGAATCAGCTCCATCCTAATAGCATGCGATCGTTGTCAAATTCACTACCGCTTGCTTCTTCGAATTTTTTAAGTAAATCATCAACTGTTAATTTGGCTTTTTCTTCACCGTTGACATCATAAATAATACGGCCCTTGTCCATCATAATTAAGCGATTACCGATATTAATAGCATCTTTCATATTATGTGTTACCATTAAAGCAGTTAGCTTTTGTTCAGTGACGATTTCCTCTGTTAAATCAAGAACTTTTTTAGCGGTTCGAGGATCTAATGCTGCAGTATGCTCATCAAGTAAAAGAATTTTGGGTTTTTGAAGTGTTGCCATCAGTAATGTTAAAGCTTGACGTTGTCCTCCTGATAACAAACCAACTTTACTTGACATCCTTGTTTCTAAACCTAAGTCTAAACGTTTTAGTGCTTCATGATATTGTTTTTTTTCTTCTTTGCTGATTCCCCAGCTTAAACCACGACGTTTACCACGACGAAAAGCCATAGCCAGATTTTCTTGAATTTCCATATTAGCTGCTGTTCCCATCATAGGATCTTGGAAAACACGTCCAATAAATTTGGCACGTTTATATTCATCGGCGAGCGAGATGTCTTGATTGTCAATAGTAATATATCCACAGTCAATTGGATAAACCCCAGCAATCATATTTAAAGTCGTACTTTTACCAGCCCCGTTTCCACCGATGATTGTAATAAAATCTCCATCATTAACAGTAAGGTTCAAATCTTGAAGAGCCTTTTTTTCATTAACAGTACCAAGGTTAAAAGTTTTACTTACATGTTCTAATTTAAGCATTCTCTTTCTCCTTTGTTAATTTTTTGTATGTAGCAATTTGTTTTCTTTTACTTACCATAACAGGTACAGTTAATGCTATACCTACTAATAAAGCTGTCAACAGTTTTAAATCATCAGTACTTAGACCCAATTGTAAAACAACTGCAACAATAATACGATACAAAATTGAACCAACAATAATAGCAGTTAAAGTAAACATGAAACCAGGCTTTCTTCCTAGGATTACTTCTCCAATAACGATTGAAGCTAAACCAATAACAATTGCTCCAATTCCCATCTTAATGTCGGCATAACCTTGAGATTGGGTTACTAATGCACCAGACATTGCTATTAAACCATTAGAAATCATTAAACCTAATAATTTAGTTGTATTTGTATTAGCACCAAGTGCTCGAACCATATGTTCATTATTTCCTGTAGCACGGATAGCACTACCAATTTCGGTTCCAAAGAACCAGTAACATATTAAAATAACGATTATCGCACAAATTATTCCGATGATTAAAGTAATCCATGCTTGTGATAGATTGAAAGTATTTGATAAACCTTTGAAGATAGTATCACTTTGAAGTAAAGGTGTATTACTTTTTCCCATGATTCGTAAATTAATTGAATAAAGGCCGATTTGGGTCAAGATACCTGCTAAAATCGCAGGTATTTGACATTTAGTGTGTAATAGACCAGTAATAGCTCCGGCAACAAATCCAGCAATTATAGCTAATAAAACAGCAAGAATAGGGTTTATTCCATTGACAATAGCAACAGCACAAACAGCACCGCCAGTGGCAAAACTACCATCAACTGTTAAATCGGCAAAATCTAATAATCTAAAAGTGATGTAGACCCCTAAAGCCATAATTCCCCAAAGGATTCCTTGTGATGCTGCACCTTGAATAGCTAAGATAAAACTCATTATTTATTCACCATCTTTGCTTTAGATTTAAGATCATCAGGAATTGTAATGTTTAATTTTTTAGCAACTTTCTCATTTATTGTTAATTCACATTCTTCAGCAGGTAAATATTCAATTGCCATATCAGCAGGTTTAGCTTCGCCCTTTAAAATTTTTACAGCCTGAAGACCAGCACGATATCCTAGATTATAATAATCGATACCATAAGTGGCTAATCCCCCATTTTCAACCATCCCACTTTCACCAACAATACATGGTAAATTGTTTTCATTAGCAACTTGAGCAACGGTTGCCATACCTTCGGCTAAGAGATTGTCAGTTGGAATGTAAATAGCATCTACTTTTCCAATTAATGACTCAGTAACTTGTTGTATTTGATTAGAATCAGTAACAGATTTATCAACTACAGTTAAATTACGTTTAGCACATTCTTCTTTAGCAATGTCAGCTTGGAAAATTGAGTTATCTTCGGCATTACAATACATGATCCCGATTGTTTTGGCATCAGGAAGTAATTGTTGTAACAAATCAAATTGATCAGCAACCGGTGTTAAATCACTTGTACCAGTTACATTTCCGCCAGGTTTTTCATTGGTTTTTACTAATTTAGCACTAGCAGGATCTGTTACAGCTGATAAAACAATTGGAATTTCTGTTGTTTTGTTTGCTGCTGCTTGAGCAGTTGGTGTAGCAATTGCGAAAATCAAGTCAACGTTATCGTTAACAAATTTATCAGCAATGGTTGTACAATTTGATCCATCACCTTGAGCATTTTGGTCATCAAATGCAACATTGTCCTCACCATAGCCATTGTCTTCTAATGCTTTCAAAAATCCTTTTTTAGCATTATCTAATGCGGGATGTTCTGCGTATTGAACAATGCCAATATTAACATCCTTACTTCCCCCACAGGCACTTAGAGTTAGTGCCATCATTACAGTTAAAGATGCCTTTAATAATTTTTTCATATTTATTCCCTCCATATTTTCAATTATTAAACAAAAAGTCGCCCTCGATAGAGGACGACAAAGTCGCGGTACCACCCCAAGTTTATTATTAACTCACATTAATAATCTTCATAAGTGTAAAACTTTACTACGATAACGGCTAGCCACCGATGATTACCTACTTATCAGTATCCGACTCCATGATGAATTCAATATTTCTTAACGTATTGTTCGCACCAACCACAATATCTCTGATATCTAAGTCATATTTACTACTTCACTTCACTGTCTTTGTTTAATAGATTGTTACCTAAAATAATACGTTATGAAGTTCTATTTGTCAATATAATAAAACTTGTAAAATTAGGATAAATAGCTTTATTTCTAAAAAAGTATTTTTTGTTTAGGATTTAAACAAATTAAATTACTTTAAATAGTATTTATGATAAAAGAATGTCTAAAGACATCATAATGACAAAACCAATCATGAAACTTATTGTTCCCAAATCAATTCCTTCAGTTGCATTAGCTTCAGGAATTAATTCTTCAATACAGACAAAAAACATGGCACCGGCTGCGAAACAAAGAGCGAATGGTAAAACTCCATTGACTAGAGTGGCAAAAATAAAGCCTAATAATGCTGCTGGGATTTCAACAATAGCAGAAAATTGTCCATACATCATGGCAATAAAACGGCTTTTTCCGCATTGATGCATAGGTAAAGAAATAGCAGTACCTTCAGGAAAATTTTGGATACCAATTCCTAGAGCTAAGATTAAAGCTGGTAAGTAATTTCCATCGTGACATCCTGCAAATGCCACACCAACTGCTAAACCTTCAGGAATATTGTGTAAGGTCATAGCTAACATTAATAGCTTGTTTTTTGAAAAGCGACCTGGATTGATTCCTTCTTGTTCATGTGACATCATGTGTTCATGGGGGAGCAGTTTATCAATCAACATCAATAATGCTACACCACAAATAAAACCAAATGGAATGATTAGTAAATCAAGTTTACCTCCAGCTTCAAGCTGGTCTTTTGCTGGAAGTAATAATGAAAAAAATGAAGCAGCAACCATAATTCCAGCAGAACTGCCAAGAGCAATACAAATGAGTTTTTGACTGGCTTTGCGAACAAATAGAACTAACGATGCTCCAAAGAAGGTCATTAACCAGTTAAATGTTGCTACAATTAATACAATTATAAATGGATTTAACGATAATAAATATTCCATTTTTTCACCTCAATTATTACTATGCATAAAAGCCTATTGCATATGGGCATATAAGTTGCTGATGAAGTAATATTATGATATGATTATTCTTAATGAGGTGGAACAAATGGAAGAAATGTCAATTGCGATGCAAAACTATTTAGAATTAATTTATGAACTTTCATTAGATGGAAAAAAAGCTAGAGTCAGTGATATCGCTAAGCATTTAGGTGTATCTAAACCAAGTGTCAATAATGCAGTTGTGGTTTTGGCTAAAGATGGCTATGTTATATATGAAAAGTATGCGGATGTAAAACTAACGCCTAAAGGGAAAGAAACGGCTGAGTTTATCTGTGGTAAACATCAAACAATTAAACAATTATTTGTTGAAGTTTTGAACATAGACGAAGGAATTGCTGATAAAGACGCTTGTTTAATTGAACATGTGATTTCAAATGAGAGTATTAAAGCAATGCAAGAATTTTTAGATAGACAAAAATAATGGTTATTAGGAAGTTTCCTAATAACCATTATTTAATATCCAAAATCCAGATATTCTTCAGTAGTAATAATTAAAATAGCTTTATTTGTAATTTCGTTTTTCTTGTTGTCAAATGTTTCAATTGGGGTATATTCAACTTTATCACGACGTTGAACATCTTCATCGTAAACATAATCGGCTTGTCTAAAGAAAATACCATCTTCATCATAACGCGAGATAGTCCCAAGACCACGCTGATTATTATAATGAACAACTGTTCCTTCAACACGTTCTACATATTTACCTAAATTATTCATTACTTTTTCATATAATTCATCATATAATTCTTCTGATGTTTGATCGTTATATTTTTCACCATAATCAGCAACTGGAGTATATTCACGATTATTTTCAGCAGTTAATTTTGTTAAGAAAGCATCTACAATTTCAATTAACATCGGGTCTTCAGTACGTTGTGTAGCCTCCATCAAGCGTGTATAAATTCCTAAATGATTAATTGAATATCCATTTTCAAAAAATTCATATAGTAAATAAGCATTTGCTTCTTTAATGTTGCCTGTTTGAGCATTAGTTTTATAAAGAACTTCGTAGAAATTAACATTACGGATTCGGTTATGTAAAGATAAGAATACTTTTTTAGCTTCATCGTATTGTTCTAGTTCGACTAATGAACACGCTCTTTGATAATTAATCCATTGCAATGTATTAAAATGCCATTTTAAAGATAGAGATAGTGCATTGTTAGCAGTATCAACACATTCTTTTGAACGTTTGGCCTCGTATAGAGCTTTTACTTTTAATCGATAGTAGCGTTCTTTTTTAGATTCAAATTCTTTTCCTTCATCATTAGTAAATGGTTTATCATCTAATAGATTAGGATCAAGTAAATCAAGCATTTCAACTAATTTGTTAGGATCTTCAGGTTTTTCACGTTGTAAATATTTAATAGCACGATTTACTGAAGGTTCCATTGGAGAATAACGTTCCTGTTTGCATACAGCTAAAATATCTTTTAAGACACTAAAGAAAAGATCTTCATTATCTCTAATTTTTTCATCATCAATATTGATGAACTTATTATAAAGTGCATACCCATATTGATTCAGATATCCGCGAAGATTTGGACATAATGACATAAATGTCTTTCCAACCTCAATTGCCTCTTCATTGTTGTCGCTTTTCTTCAATAGTTTAATGTAATCATTGGCCTGAAAATCATTGAAGGAAGTTGGGTCTTCTTTAAACTTTTCATTGTATACTTCTAAACTTTTTAATTCATTTTCATTCATAAAATCACCTCTAATCAATATTATAGCATCTTTTTAATCTCTTTTGCAGTAGTTAAGTAATAAATTGTTTTGAAATGCAAATTTATATGTTATAATGGCTAGGATAATAGATGAGGTGAAAGAATGAATAAACAAGTGTTTAGTATGGATTTTTATGGTAAAAATCTAAGTGTGGAAGTAGGAGAATTAGCTAAGCAGGCTAATGGAGCTGTATTGGTAAGATATAATGATACAGTTATTTTATCAACTGTTGTGGCAGGGAAAGAACCAAAAAATGTTGACTTTTTTCCATTGACAGTAACTTATGAAGAAAAATTATATTCAGTTGGAAAGATTCCAGGTGGATTTTTAAAAAGAGAAGGGCGACCTAGTGAACATGGGACATTAACAGCTCGAATGATTGACCGTCCAATTAGACCATTATTTGCAGATGGGTTTAGAAATGAAGTGCAAAGTGTTAACACCGTTTTATCTGTAGATCAAGATGCAACTCCAGAAATGGCGGCTATGTTAGGTGCATCACTGGCTTTATGTGTTTCTGATATACCTTTTAATGGCCCTATTGCAGGGGTCAACGTTGGTTTGGTTGATGGTGAATTCATTGTTAACGGAACACCAGAACAGCTAGAGAATTCTTTAATAAATTTAGAGGTAGCTGGAACCAAAGATGCTATCAATATGGTTGAAGCTGATGCTAAAGAAGTTAGTGAAGAGGTAATGTTGGAAGCATTATTGTTTGGTCATGAAAAAATCAAAGAATTAATTGCTTTCCAAGAAAAAGTAGTTGAGGCTTGTGGAAAAGAAAAAATTGAAATTCCATTATTTGAATTAAATAATGATTTAGTTGAAGAAGTTGCAGTACGTGCTAAAGCCGAAATGGCTGCAGCAGTTTCAATTCCCGGTAAATTAGAGAGATATGGAGCAATTGATGATCTAATCGCTCAAGTGACAGAGGAATATGACAATAGAGAATATGAAAATGAAGAAATAAAAGCTGATGTGATGAAACAAGTTGGAATCATTTTACATGATCTAGAAAAAGATGAAGTACGTCGATTAATTACTGAAGATAAAATAAGACCGGATGGACGCAAAATCGATGAAATCAGGCCATTAGATTCGCAAATTGATTTGTTACCTCGAGTTCATGGGTCAGCGTTATTTACACGTGGTGAAACGCAAGTTTTATCGGTTGCAACATTAGGTGCAATTGGAGAACATCAAAAAATAGATGGATTAGGGTTAGAAGATCAAAAACGTTTTATGCATCATTATAATTTCCCGCCATATTCAGTTGGAGAAACAGGACGAATGGGTGCTCCAGGTCGTCGTGAAATTGGGCATGGCGCTTTAGGCGAAAGAGCTTTAGCACAAGTGATTCCTAGTGAAGAAGCTTTTCCTTATACAATTAGAGTGGTTTCTGAAGTATTGGAATCTAATGGTTCCTCTTCACAGGCTTCTATCTGTGCTTCGACAATGGCCTTAATGGCAGCCGGTGTTCCAATTAAGGCACCAGTAGCTGGAGTAGCTATGGGACTAGTAAAAAAAGGGGATGCATATACTATCTTGACAGATATCCAAGGAATGGAAGATCATTTAGGAGATATGGATTTTAAAGTTGCAGGAACTGATGCGGGTATTTGTGCATTACAAATGGATATTAAGATTGATGGTATTACGAAAGAAATTTTACAAGAGGCTTTAGCTCAAGCTAAAGTAGCTCGTAAACAAATTATGGCAAATATGATGGATGCGATTGCAGCACCACGTGATGAATTATCACCATATGCACCAAAAGTACAAATGATGAAGATTGAACCGGATCAAATCAAAGCGGTTATTGGTCAGGGGGGTAAAACAATCAATGAAATCATTGAACAATCTGATGGTGTTAAGATCGACATTGAACAAGATGGTACAGTTGTTATTTATCATTATGATCAAGCTGCAATCAATAAAGCAGTTGAGCTAATTGAAAAAATTGTTAAAAAAGCGCAAGTTGGCGAAGTTTATGATGGTAAAGTAGTAAGAGTAGAAGATAATTATGCTTTTATTAATTTGTTTGACGGAACAGATGGTTTTTTGCATATCTCTGATTATGCATATGAAAGAACTAAAAAAATGGGTGAAGTGATAAAATTAGGTGATATCATTAAAGTTAAAGTCACTAAAGTTGATGATAAGGGAAAAGTAAATGTTTCACGCAAGGCTTTACTTCCTAAACCAATTAAAAAAGAAGAACCTAAAGAGGAACCAAAGGCAGAATAATGAAAAGGCTTGTTCTTGCTAATAGTTCACCTAGAAGAAAAGAATTATTAGAATTACATAAGTTTGATTTTATAATCGATTTTCAAGAAATTGAGGAAGTGCTAGATGAAAGTTTGGCACTTCCTTTACGTTTAGAGAAGTTAGCTTATCAAAAAGCAGCACCCATTGCTTTAAAATACCCTAGTGATATTGTTATTGGAGCAGATACTATGGTATGTTTAGAAAATCAGATGCTGGGAAAAGCTGCTGATCGTCAGGCAGCTTATGAAATGTTAAAATTGTTATCTGATCAGACCCAAACTGTTTACTCAGCGGTAGCAATCATTGATAATGGAAAAGTTTCTACTTACCATGATGGAACTAAAGTCACTTTTAAAAAATTATCTGATGAAGAAATTAACGCTTATCTTGATTTAAACGAATGGCCAGGTAAAGCAGGAGCTTATGCAATTCAAGGTGAAGGTAAGGCATTAGTCGCTAAAGTAGAAGGAAACTTAGAGACTGTTATTGGAATGCCAGTTTGGATCATTGAAGAATATTTAAATAATCATAGATAAAAAATATTGAGTGACTAGAATAAAAAAGTATGATTTCTATTATCTGGAAATCATACTTTTTTGTGATGTTATGTAATCGGTTAGATTTATTTTATTTTGGTAAGCTGTTAGGATATTGTCGGGATCTACAATATTGGGAATTTTCTCTGTTAAAATATGTCCAATCAGCTGACTGTCATTATTAAATGTTTCAGGTCCCAATAAAAAATAAGTTTCACCATCACTAAAATAAAGTGTGATATCTACTTCATACATATCAGTGCTTGGGCCTCCAGTACCTAAACTATAAAGAGGGATAAAACGCTGTCTAGTTTGAACGACAAGTTTTTCAATATCTTGGTAGAAATAAAACTTTTGATATTTATAATGCTGATTAATCAAGGCAGAAAGTACATATTTAAAATGGTGAAAAGAATTTTTACGCTTGAAAATTCTTATTCCTTCTTCTAAAAATTCAATAGATTGGTTTCTTGATTTATCGTAAAGATGCATCATAAATTGGAAGTTAGCAAAAATAAAAATTAAAATATTTATTAAAAAGACGACTGCGACAAAATATAAATTTTCTAAATAATACCATTTTTCGCTCCAAATCCAAATATAAATACCGTAAGTAAAAATCGAAGCAATAATTCCTGCAGAAATGACCTGTCGTATTGCCATGGCTCTAGTTAGTGGGCGATTATAAGCTATTGTTTTACTTGTTTTTCGATATCCAAGCCCTTTTTTCTCTGGAACTAATTTAATATTTTCTAATGCAGGAATTAGTGGAATATGCATATCTTTGAATGTTGATATTGTATTTTGAAGATCTTCTAATTCAGAAATTGTTTGATCAATGTTGCGCTTATGAATCTTTAAACAGTCATCTAAACTGCATTTATTATTTAAGATTGCTTTGATATCATCAATTGAAATATCTAAATTACGTAAAAATTTCACAAGTTTTAACGTTTGTAAATCGTCATGGCTGTAGTTACGGTAACCATTATTTGTTCTTTTGGGTCGGATGATTCCCACTTTTTCATAATAAAGTATGGCATGTTTAGTTAAACCTGTGATTTTTTCAACTTCATTTGTTCTCATGGAGACCCCTCCTATAAAGATATTATAACGTAAAGTAGATATTTTTGTTTTTATAATAATAATTTAATTATTTATTGAATCTTTAAAAGTAATGTAGTCATCTTTATAATAAATAGATGTTGTTTATTTAAGGCAGAAGTTAATATTTTTTATAATATTTTGTTGAATTTTATAAATATTGCGTATTTTATGTAAACGGTAACATTTTTATTGAGTTTTATTATAAAAAATCATATAATAAAGTTTATGGAGGGATGTTTATGGCAGACGTAAAAAGAATCGCATTATTATCTGGAGGCGGAGATTGCCCCGGGTTAAATGCTGTTATTAGAGCAGTAACCAAAGCGGCTATTAATGAATACGGGTATGAAGTTATTGGCTATGTTTATGGTTATCGTGGTCTTTATAACAATGATTACATAGAATTGACAGTTGATAAGGTAGAGAATATTTATAAAGAAGGTGGAACTATTTTATATAGTTCTAATAAAGATAACTTATTCGACTATCTTGTTGATGATGGTCATGGCGGAAAGGTAAAAAAAGACGTTTCTGATGTTGGTGTCGAAAACTTAAAAAAAGCTGGTGTCGATGTGCTGGTTGTTTTAGGTGGTGATGGTACTTTAACAAGTGCTCGTGATTTTTCAAGAAAAGGCGTTAATGTAATTGGTATCCCTAAAACAATGGATAATGATTTGCCAGCGACTGATTTAACTTATGGATTTATCAGTGCTTCTTCAGTAGGAACTGAATTTATTGACCGGTTAAATACAACGGCAAAATCACATCATCGAGTTATCTGTTGTGAGCTGATGGGACGAGATGCTGGATGGATTGCGTTATATTCAGGAATGGCAGGAAATGCCTCATGTATCTTAATTCCTGAGATTCCATTTACAATTGATAACATTGTTAAGCACGTTGCAAAACGCGACGCTGAAGGTTATCCATACACTGTAATTGCAGTAGCAGAAGGTGCTAAATATGCTGATGGGACTAAGGTGATTGGAAAAATCGTTGAAGATAGTCCTGATCCAGTTCGTTATTCAGGATTAGCTGCAAAGGTAGCTGATGATCTTGAACAGGCAATTGCTAACCATGAAGTTCGTTCAGTTAATCCAGGACATATCATCCGTGGAGGAGATATCCAAGCATATGATCGTATTTTATCAATTCGTTTTGGTGTAAAAGCACTTGAGCTGATTAAAGAAGGTAAATTTGGTAATGTTGTTGCTTTAAAAGGTGAAGAAATGTCTTATACATCTTTAGAGGAAGTAATCGGTGATGCTAAATTTGGAAAACAAAAACATGTAGATCCTAATGGTGAATTAGTAAAAGCTGCAAAAGCGATTGGAATTTGCTTTGGTGATGAATAAGACTGTAAAACAGTCTTATTTTTTATAAAAATGTAAATAATATTATATGAATAAAAACTATTAAGATTATTTTATTACATAAAAAGAATCAAAGATAGTCGAAATGAATAATTATTATTGCGGTAGATATTAGTCTAGTATAAGAAGTACCATTTGATAATATTTTTTTAAAAATTTTGAATTAAATATTAAAAATAGTACATAATATTATTGAGGTGAATTTATGAAAAAACCAAAACATGGGCAACAGTCAAGTAATGACAATGCTAAAGATCAATTAGGTGATGATGAAATAGTTGTATCAGGAAATCAAGAAGATTCTACAATTAAATATAGATAAGGGAAACTAACTTTAGTTTCCTATTTTTTTACATAATTGAACGATTTTATCCTTAACTATAGTTTGCTATATTTTTTTCAGGAGGTTAAGATATGTTAAAAAATGCATTTCTAAGTATTAAAAAGAATATTGGCAAGACAGTTTTATTATTTGTAATAATGACAGTAATTGCGAACTTGATTATTGCAGGTTTGTCAATCCAGAGTGCTTCGAAAAAATCAATGGAGCAAATTAGAACATCACTTGGCAATGATGTAACATTGACAACAAATATGCAAAATATGATGGGTCAACGTGAAAAAGGGCAAGCAGTTAGTGAAGTAGCAGCAAGTGTTACAATTGCGATGGCTGACCAGTTAAAAGATTTAAAATATGTAAAAAATTATAATTATGCTATTTCAACCACAGCAAGTAGCGATGATATTACAGCTGTTGAATTGACCACAAGTCAAGATAATCAAACAATGGAACGTCCTGATGGACAAGAAAATTTCCAATCAGCAAATCAAGGAGATTTTTCAATCAGTGCAAATACGACGATGGAATATTTAGATAGTTTCACAGAAGAAAGTAGTACTCTAAAACAGGGACGATTATTATCAAGTGATGATGCCGGAACAAATAATTGTGTCATTGAAACAAATTTAGCTACTGATAATGATTTAAATGTAGGTGATACATTTACAGTTTATACTACTATAAATGAAGAAATAGTAACACAACAATTAACTATTGTCGGAATCTACGAGGTGACAGATGCTAAAACAATGGGTGGACCTGGGCAAAGTAATCCGTTTAATACAATTTATACAGATTTATCTATTGGTCAAACATTATCGGGGAGTGAAACAAATATTACATCGGCAACTTATTATTTAGATGACCCTGAGAATATTGAAGCTTTTCAAACCTTAGCACAAAAAAAGAGTGATATCGATTTTGAGACATATACGCTTGATGCAAATGATCGTTTATATCAGCAAAATGTAAGTAGTTTAGAAAATACTCAATCATTTGCAACAATGTTTTTAATCGTTGTAATTGGTGCCGGAAGTGCTATTCTATGCTTGATTTTAATTTTAACAATCAGAAGCAGATATTATGAAATTGGTGTATTTTTATCATTAGGACAAAGTAAAGTGAAAATTATTTTACAACAATTATTTGAGATGCTTTTGATTGCGGCTGTTGCCTTTGTTATTTCACTAGGTACCGGAAAGTTAGTATCAAATGTAGTTGGAAATATGCTAGAATCTGGAACGAACAATAATCAAGTTCAAATGCAGATGCCGGAAATCAGAGATCAAAATAACGATAGCAATAACACTAATTCGACATCCGGTAATGATAAAATGTTCGATCAAGCATTTAATGGACCGGAAAATACAGAATTAGATGTGTCTTTAACAACTACTACAGTAATGCAATTAGCGGGGATTACAATTGCAATTTGTCTTGTTTCAATCGCTATTCCATCTGCTTATGTATTACGATTATCACCACGTGAGATTCTTGTGAAGAAGGAGAAGTAGAGATGGAAACAATTTTGAATTTTGAAGATGTTTCATACCATTATTTAGATGGTTCTAGTAATGTAAGTATTTTGAATAAAGCTAATTATAGTTTTGAAAAAGGAAAAATCTATGCAATTGTTGGCGCTAGCGGTAGCGGGAAGACAACAACTATTGTATTGGCTGGTGGTTTAGATAAGCCAAAAGGTGGAAAAGTTATTTTTAAAGGCCAAGATACTGCAAGGATTGGATTAAATAAATATCGTCGGAATGACATTTCGATTGTGTTTCAATCATATAATTTGATTCATTATATGAATGCTTATGAAAATGTTGCTAATGCAATTGAAATAGCTGGACGGAAGATCCCGAATAAAAAAGAATATTGCCTGGATATTTTAAAAAAATTAGGGCTTTCAAAAGAACAAAGTTTACGAGATATTCGCAAACTTTCTGGAGGACAGCAACAAAGAATTGCTATTGCTCGTGCAATTGCCAAAGATGTTGATTTAATTTTAGCTGATGAACCTACGGGTAATCTTGATGAAAAGAATTCTAAAGAAATTTTAAAAACATTTATCGATTTAGCTCATCAAGCTAATAAATGTATTATAATTGTTACTCATTCGCCATCATTGGCTCAAAAATGTGATGTTCAATTAAAAATAGAGGACGGACAAATTGTTGAAATTTAAAAGGCTGCTCAAACAGCCTTTTAATCATTGATGGGACTTTTATAAGGATGACGGTGATCAAATAATTTATCACGATTAATTTTTTCATTAATATAATGATCATAATTCAATCTAAAGATACATGAAAAAATCAAATCAAGCAAATAAGAAATCGATGTTTTGGATGAATAAGGAGCTATCTTAGAAAATATCTTTTCTCGTGATCCTGTATTCATAATATAAGTGCAATATTTTGATAATTGATTATCCCCGATAGAAGTAATACCCAAAAGGGGAACATGCATCTTTTTTAAAAATTTCGCAAGTTCTACCATTTCATTCGTTTCGCCGGAATATGATATAAGAATGGCTACATCATCAGGACTACAAGTATATGATAAGAAACCTTGCTCACCAGCATGAGCTCGCATTTCCACCATTTTACCAATTCGCATCATTTTGTGTTGAAAATCAAAACCAGCTAATAAAGAATTACCATTTCCAAAAAGATAGATGCGTCTTGCTTGATCGAGTAAATTAATAATTTTGTCAAGGTTCTTAAAATCAACTAAGTTTAAGGTGTCTTCAATAGCTTCTTGATGCAGATTGGCAATCCGATATGCAATTTGGCTATTTGAGTCGGTGTTTCCAAAAGGAAAGTTGACGTCAACACGTTTTTTGTTTTTTTTATCAAACTGTAATTCAGCTGAATATTTGATTTTAAAGTCACCATAGCCATTAAGTCCTAATTTACGGCAAAGACGAACAATTGTTGCTGGAGAAGTATAAGTTTGTTTAGCTAATTCTTTTACTGATAAATTAAGAATATCTTCACCATTATCTAATATGTATTTCGCAATTGTTTTTTCAGAACTGGAGAAATCTAATTCAAATTCTAATTGAGTCATAATACTCATAAAATCACCTCTATTTAGTATATCATGAAACATTGTTTCATAAAACTGGTATTTATTAAATAAAATATGAAACTTGATTATAAGGTCAGAAAAACTCATTTACTTATCTTTACAGATTAACTAAAATGGTATATGAAAGAGAGGTATTGTAATGGAAAAGAAATTACCAGATAATTTTTATTGGGGTGGCTCAGTATCAAGTTTTCAAACTGAAGGAGCTCGTAACGAAGGTGGAAAAGGCGTTTGTATTTATGACGTTAGACCAACTGATCCAGAATTTTCTGACTGGTCAGTAGGAATTGATGAATATCATCGTTATGATGAAGATATTGCTTTAATGAAAGATATGGGATTCAATTTTTACCGTTTTTCAATTTGCTGGTCAAGAATTATTCCTGATGGGACTTTAGATGAACCGGTAAATGAAGAAGGAATTAAATTTTACAGTGATCTAATTGATAAATTGATTGCTGCTGGTATAGAACCTATGATAACTTTAGTGCATTTTGATATGCCTTATAAATTAGTAAAAGAACATAATGGTTTTGCATCACGCTATGTTGTTGACTGTTTTGAAAGATATGCTCGTGTATGTATCGAACGATTTGGTAATCGAGTTAAACACTGGATGTCTTTTAATGAACAAAATTTACATGGGATGATGTTGCGTGTATCTAACGCTGAAGAAATTCCTGAAGGTGTGGACCCAGCTAAACATTTATATCAAGTCAATCACAATGTTTTTATTGCTCATTGTAAAGCTGTCAAAGCATTAAGAGAATTACAGCCAGATGCTCAATTCTGCGGTATGAATGCAGTTACTAATATTTATCCATATTCAAATACGCCAAAGAACAATTTATTTGCATGGAAAGCTTATCAATATATGAATGGTTTCCACTGTGATGTTTTTGCTAAAGGAAAATATCCAGATTATATGATAGCATATTTAGAAAACCGTGGATGGATGCCAACATTTGAAGAAGGCGATGATGAATTATTAAAGTATACTGTAGATTATATTGCTTTTAGTTATTATCGCTCTAATACTGTTACTGAAGGTGAATTTGATTATACAAGACCATATCATGAAGTAGTTGGAGAACATACAGTTAAAAATCCACATTGCGAAGCTAATGAATGGGGTTGGGAAATTGATCCTGTTGGTTTTAGATGGACTTTAAATGATTTAGCAACACGTTCTGATTTACCGGTTTTCGTTCTTGAAAACGGAATTGGATGGCGTGAAGATATGACGCAAGAAGAAGTTGATACAATGTTAGCAGCTAATAAAACAATCGAAGATGATTATCGTATTAATTATCATCGTGATCACATAAAAGAAATGAAAAATGCAATGTTTGAAGAAGGCGTTAAATGTCTAGGTTACATTACTTGGGGACCAATTGATATTCTAGCAAGTATGTGTAATATGGATAAACGATATGGTTTTGTTTATGTAAACCGTACTAATAAGGATATTCGTGATTTAAAACGTATTCCTAAAAAATCATATCATTGGGTTAAAAAAGCATTTGAATCAAATGGAGAAGATTTAGACTAAGAAGGAGAAATCCTTCTTTTTTTGCTGATAAAGTTAAAATATCCTAACTTTTTTCTTGGCAACTATTGACTTTTAAGTTAGGCAGGTATAACATAACAGTAGTTAGATAGGACTAACAAGAAAAAGCGAGGAAGTGATGATGATGCCTTTAACTATGGCGACAATTGGTGAAGTACAGACCATAAAAAAAGTCGGAGGAAAACAAGAAGTAAAATTATTTCTTGAATCGCTAGGCTTTACAACAGGAGCGACAGTTACTATTGTAAGTAAGAACCAAGGAAATCTAATTACTAAAATTAAAGAATCAAGAGTAGCGATTAGTCAAGAGATGGCTAATAAAATTATGATTTAACTATTAAAAGGGGGATAATTAATTGAAAACGCTAAGAGATGTAAAATGTGGAACTAGTGCGAGAGTCATGAAACTGCATGGAGATGGAGCTGTAAAAAGAAGAATCATGGATATGGGAATTACTAAGGGGACAGAAGTACTAGTTCGTAAAGTTGCACCATTAGGTGATCCAATTGAGGTTAAAGTACGAGGATATGAACTATCTTTGCGTAAAGCCGATGCAGCAATGATTGAAGTATTATAGTAGTAAAATATATAGGAGGGTGAAAAAATGTCAATTACAATTGCATTAGCGGGGAATCCTAATAGTGGGAAAACAACGCTATTTAATGCTTTGACTGGTTCCAATCAATTTGTTGGAAACTGGCCAGGGGTAACAGTAGAGAAAAAAGAGGGTAAATTAAAAGGTCATAAAGATGTTAAATTAATGGATCTACCTGGTATTTATTCTTTGTCGCCATATACTTTGGAAGAGGTAGTGGCACGTAACTATCTAATTCAAGAAAGACCAGATGCAATTATCAATATTGTTGATGGAACAAACTTAGAAAGAAATCTTTATTTAACTACACAAATTATGGAGTTGGGGATTCCTGTTATTATGGCAATCAATATGATGGATATCGTTGCTAAAAATAATGATAAGATTGATGTAAAAAAATTATCAAAAGAATTGGGGTGCCAAGTTGTTGAAATTTCTGCTCTTAAAGGAAAAGGAATAAAAGAAGCGGCTGATCGTGCTGTTACTTTAGCTAATTCTAAAAGAATAAATGCACCAATTCATAAATTTGATAGTGCTGTTGAAGAAAAATTAGACCAGATTGAAGCAATGTTGCCAAGTGATATTGCAGTGGAACAACGACGTTTTTATGCGATTAAATTATTTGAACGTGATGATAAAATTTCAGGATTAATGAGTAGTGTACCTAATGTTGAAACAATTATTGATCAAAGTGAAAAAGAATTAGATGACGATGCAGAAAGTATTATTACTAATGAACGTTATCAATTTATAACTTCTATTATAGATGATTGTTATAAAAAACATAGTCATGATCAATTATCAGTTTCTGATAAAATTGACCGCATTGTTACAAACCGCTGGTTAGCCTTACCAATCTTTGCAGTAGTAATGTTTGTGGTTTATTATATTTCAGTAACTACTGTTGGTACTTGGGCGACTGATTGGGCAAATGAAGGTGTGTTTGGTGATGGATGGAGTTTATTTGGACTAGCAGTTCCATCAATTCCAAGCTTAATTGAAGGATTATTAGAATCCTTAGGAACTGCGGCCTGGTTAAATGGCTTAATTTTAGATGGTATCGTAGCTGGGGTAGGTGCGGTATTAGGTTTCGTTCCACAAATGTTAGTGTTATTCTTTTTCTTAGCGGTGCTTGAATCATGTGGATACATGGCTCGGGTTGCATTTATTATGGATAGAATTTTTAGAAAATTTGGATTATCAGGTAAATCATTCATTCCAATGTTGATTGGAACTGGATGTGGGGTACCAGGAATTATGGCATCACGTACTATTGAAAATGATCGTGATCGAAAAATGACGATTATTACAACTACGTTTATTCCTTGTGGTGCTAAGTTACCAATTATTGCGTTAATTGCAGGTGCATTATTTGGTGGTGCATCTTGGGTAGCACCGAGTGCATATTTTATTGGAATAGCTGCAATTATTACTTCTGGAATTATTTTAAAGAAAACAAGACGTTTTGCTGGTGAACCAGCACCATTCGTAATGGAGTTACCAGCGTATCATATGCCGACGATTACTAACGTTTTAAGAAGTATGTGGGAAAGAGGATGGTCTTTCATTAAAAAAGCTGGAACGATTATCTTATTATCAAGTATTTTAGTTTGGTTTACTTCATACTTTGGATTTGTCGATGGACAATTTACAATGTTAGAAGATACTCAGTTAGATCATAGTATTTTAGCATCAATTGGTAATGCAATTGCATGGATATTTACACCACTTGGTTGGGGTGATTGGAAAGCTGCAGTAGCTGCGATTACAGGTTTAGTTGCTAAAGAAAACGTTGTTGGTACATTCGGTATTTTATATGGATTTGCAGAGGTTGCTGACGATGGAGCAGAAATCTGGGGAACCTTAGCAGCAAGCTATACACAAATTGCAGCATTTTCATTCTTAATCTTTAACTTATTATGTGCACCATGTTTTGCTGCTATGGGAGCAATTAAAAGAGAAATGAATAATGGTCGCTGGACAGCGTTTGCAATTGTGTATCAAACTGTATTTGCTTATTTAGTAGCATTTAGTGTTTATCAAATTGGAAATTTAGTTATTACTGGAACATTTACATTTGCTACAGTAATTGCTATATTAGTAGTGATTGGTTTTGTTTATCTATTAGTTCGACCATATAAAGAAGACAATCGTTTAAATATCGATTTAAATAAAACTGTAACTGAAAAATAGAAAGGGTGATAACAGTGAACTGGCTAATTGAAAATTTATCGACTATCATCGTTAGTGTCATTTTATTATTTGCAGTCCTATTAGCAATCAATTCAATCAGAAAAGATAAAGCTAATGGTAAATCTAGTTGTGGCGGAAATTGTGGTAGTTGTGGTACTGGTTGTCATAGCCGCACTAATAGTTTAGTAGATAGTTATCATCATGATCACGGGAAGTGTTAGTACTTCCCTTTTTCTTTTTTTGTAAAAAGAATACAAATATTCTTTAAAATAGGTATACTTATATAATAAATAATCTTAAGGAGGAATGTTATGGAGAAAAAAGCAATTTTTTTAGATGTTGATGGAACATTGGTTGCTAATCATGGCAAAATGACTGAGCAGGTAAAAAAAGCAATCACTCTAGCCCGTAATCAGGGACATAAAGTATTTATTTGTACAGGAAGAAATAAGATAGGAATTAGAAATGAGTTAGAGGAAGTAAATTTTGATGGTTTTATTGCTAGTGCTGGAAGCTATATCGAAGTTGCTGATGAAGTAGTCCATAGCCGTTATTATGATCGTAAATTAATTGAAAAAGCTTGCGATGTATTTAATCGTAATAATATCGTATATAATTATGAGTGTACCGATATTACATATATGTCACCCAAAATGATGGAATTTTTTGTAGGTGGAAATAATGAGGAAGCGACTAATTCGGAGATGGAACGCTTAAAAGCTGAACAAAGTGATAAATTTAATGTAAGAGATATGAATGAATACGATGGTCGTGGAATTCATAAAATATCCTTTATTGCAATGAGGCAGGAAGATTTCGATCATGCTTTTAAAGAATTGAAAGAGAACTTTAACTTTGTAGTACATGATATGTTTGGCAGTAAAAATATTAATGGTGAAATAATGTCAAAACTTGATAATAAAGGAACAGGAATCAAACGAATTGTTGATTATCTAAATATAGATATGGAAGACACAATTGGATTTGGTGATAGTATGAATGATTATGAAATGATCGATGCAGTCAAATGTGGAGTGGTCATGGACAATGGCAGTGCTCGGCTTAAGGAAATAGCTGATCGAATTTGTAAAAGTGTTGATGAAGACGGAGTCTATTATGAATTTATTGATTTAGGAATAATTTAAGTTAAAAAGATTATAAAATATAAATTGAAATATTATTCTGATATTGGTTGACTTCTTATTGTTGCTGTGATATTATATATGAGTAACGAGCAATGAATATTTAACTTACAGATGTGAAAGTTGTATTTATAAGCAACTTAGCATCTGCTTTTTTTATAGTAATGCTTTTTATAATAAAAATAGGAGGTACGTCTGATGAATACAGGTACAGTAAAATGGTTTAATAGTGAAAAAGGTTTTGGATTTATTACAAAAGATACAGGTGGAGATTTATTTGTTCACTTTTCTGCAATCCAAGGTAGTGGATTCAAATCTTTAGAAGAGGGTGCTAAAGTAAGCTTCGATATCGTTGAATCTGATCGTGGTGAACAAGCAGCAAACGTTGCAGCTTTATAATTAACCAAAAGTCTCAATAGAGACTTTTTATTTTTGACTAATTTAGCACTTTCCTATTGACACTGCTAAATAGTTGTATTAGAATATCTTTAGCACAAATGAATGAGGAGTGCTAATATTTAGAATGGAGATGTGAGTATGGCTGAGAAAAAACAATTTAAAGCAGAATCAAAAAGATTATTAGATTTAATGATTAATTCTATTTATACACATAAAGAAATTTTCTTACGTGAATTGATTTCTAATGCAAGTGATGCAAGTGATAAATTATATTATAAAGCACTTACAGAAAATATTTCTTCAATTAATCGCAATGATTTAAAAATTATGATTGAAATCGATAAAGAAAATCGTGTTTTAACTATTAAAGATAATGGAATTGGGATGGATAAAGATGAATTAGAAACACATCTTGGAACTATTGCTAATAGTGGTTCATTTGAGTTTAAAAATGAAAATGAACATGATGATATTGATATTATCGGACAATTTGGTGTTGGTTTCTATGCAGCTTTCATGGTGGCAAAAAAAGTAGAAGTGATTTCTAAAAAATATGGAACTGAGCAAGGATATACTTGGGTATCTGAAGTTAGTGATGGCTATGAGATTTTTGAAACTAATGTTGCTGATCATGGAACTACAATTAAATTATACTTAAAAGATAATACGGATGATGATAACTATGATGAATATTTAAATCAATATCATATTCGTGATTTAGTTAAAAAATATTCTGATTACGTGCATTATCCAATTAATATGGATATGACAGTTTCAAAGAAAAAAGATGATAGTGATGAATACGAAGATGTTATTGAAAATCAAACATTAAATTCAATGGTACCATTATGGAAACGTAATAAAAAAGATATTACTGATGAAGAATATAATGATTTCTACAAAGATAAATTTAATGATTTTAATGATCCGTTGAAAGTGATTCATAGCCGAGTAGAAGGTAACGTTTCATATGATTCATTATTATTTATTCCTTCAAAACCACCAATGAATTATTATTCAAATGAATATGAAAAAGGGTTACAATTATATTCACGTGGTGTCTTCATCATGGATAAAGCTAGTGAATTAGTTCCTGAACATTTCCGCTTTGTTAAAGGATTGGTTGATTCAGAAGACTTATCATTAAATATTTCAAGAGAAATGTTACAACACGACCGTCAATTAAAAGTAATTGCTGATAAAATTGAAAAGAAAATTCAATCAGAATTAGAAACAATGTTGAAAAAAGATCGTGTAAAATATGAAGAATTCTTTAATAGTTTTGGTTTACAATTAAAGTTTGGTATTTATAATAGCTATGGAATGTTAAAAGAAAAATTACAAGATCTGCTATTATATTATTCTAGTAAAGAAGAAAAACTTATTACCTTAGCGGAATATATTGAACATATGCCTGAAGGTCAAAAGGAAATTTATTTTGCAAGTGGTGAAACTCGTGAAAAGATTGCTACTTTACCACAAGTAGAAGTAGTCAAAGACAAAGGATATGATGTTCTATATTTAACAGATAATGTAGATGAATTCTGTTTCCAAATGATGCGTGATTATAAGGAAAAACCATTTAAGAGTGTAGCTCAAGGTGATTTAGATATCGATAGTGAAGAGGAAAAGAAAGAATTAGAAAAAACTAATGAAGAGAATAAAGACTTATTGACAGCAATCAAAGATTCTCTTGGTGATAAAGTCGTTGACGTAAAAGTATCTTCACGATTAAAATCACATCCTGTTTGTCTAGTTTCTAGTGATGGAGTATCATTTGAAATGGAAAAAGTCTTAAATCAGATGCCTGAAGGTCAAGAAGTAAAAGCAGGTAGAATTTTAGAAATTAATCCTAATCATGATATTTTCAATGCTATGAAAAAGGTTTATGAAAATAATCCTGATAAAGTAAATGATTATGCAAGTATCTTATATGATCAAGCTTTATTGATTGAAGGATTCTCAATCGACAATCCAGTTGATTTTTCAAATAAAATTTGTGATTTGATGATTGAATTGAATAAATAATTGAAGAATTTTAAAGGGTAGATGTTAAGTCTACCTTTTTTTGTACTATTTAGTAAAAAAATTACTAAATACATTAAAAAATTGAGCGATTATGTGTATAATAGACATATATGAAAATAGAGTGAGAGGGTATATATGTTAAATATTTGTGGGATTATTGCTTTTTTTATGATGTACATTTATGATTTGAATTTAATTTATTTAGGTAATAAAATTTTTAAAAAGTTTTTTGCGATTGGGTCAATAATATTAGTATTTGCTACTTTAGCGAATATTATTATTTATTTTCCTAAAAAAATAGATGCACACTTTATTATCTTTTTGGGACTTGCATTACTGGCAGCGATAGGGTTAATCTATACGTTATTTTTTGCGTTAAAATTTGATGATGCATATAAAAATACCGAGAATAAACAGCCGTGTGTAAAAACCGGTGTCTATGCCTTATGTCGTCATCCGGGGGTGCACATGATGATTTTAATGTATTTATGTTTATATCTAGCTTTTCAAAATGAAACTATGTTATTTATGTTGATTGGATTTAATCTATTAAATATTGGGTATGTGATTTTACAAGACATAATTATTTTCCCCAAGCAATTTGTTGATTACGATGAATATAAAAAAATAGTACCATTTCTTGTTCCAACAATTAAAAGTATTAGAAGCTGTATTAGAACATTTGGGGAGGTGTCAAAATGAAATTTGAGGATAAATTAAAAGCACGGAGTCGAGAAGATGTTTGGAATGAATACTGTGGCTTTTTAGATTTATCGATGGATGAATTTGTTCAGATTCAAAATCGTCTGATGGAAGAACAAATTGCCTTATGGTCACGAAGCCCATTAGGGAAAAAAATATTAAAAGGAAGTACACCAAAAAATATTAAGGAGTTTCGTGGACTAGTTCCATTAACTTCTTATGATGATTATGCTAGCGACTTATTACAAAAGAAAAGCGAACTTTTACCAGATGAACCGGTTTTATGGATCCAGACAACTTGGGAGGGTGGTAAACATCCCATCAAGGTGGCTCCTTATACTGAAAGTATGCTGGATACATTTAAACGAAATGTCTGTGCCTGTTTGTTATTGGGAACTTCAACAAAGCGAGGGGATTTTAAAGCCCGTTCGACAGATACGATTTTATATGGTCTAGCACCATTACCTTATGCAACAGGCTTGTTACCATTAGCATTTGAAGAGGAAATCGGTATTGAATTTTTACCGCCTGTTAAGGATGCTGTGAAAATGAGTTTTTCAACTCGAAATAAAGTAGGATTTAAATTAGGATTGTCAAAGGGAATTGACTATTTTTTTGGTTTAGGAAGTGTAACTTATTATGTTAGTTTAAGTTTAGGAAAAATGAGTTCTGGTGGTGGCGGTGCTATTTCTTTATTAAAAAAATCTCCATTACGTTTTGCTAAGATTGTATTAGCAAAATGCAAATGCATAAAAGAAGGACGTGAGTTAAAACCTAAAGATATTTTTAAATTAAAGGGATTTATGGTAGCAGGAACAGATAATGCTTGTTATAAGGATGATTTAGAAGAATTGTGGGGTATTCGTCCAATGGAAATATTTGCTGGAACGGAACCAACTTGTATAGGCACTGAGACGTGGAGCCGAAATGGATTATACTTTTTCCCTGATGCTTGTTTTTATGAGTTTATCCCAAGTGACGAAATGGAGAAAAATCTAGCTGATTCTAGTTATCAGCCTCGAACAGTATTGATAAATGAGGTTGAAGAAGGAATGAGTTATGAATTAGTAATATCTGTTTTAAAAGGCGGAGCCTTTATGCGTTATCGAGTAGGTGATATGTATCAGTGTATTGATCTTAAAAATAAAGATGAGAATATTAAATTACCGCGATTTAAATATCTCGATCGGGTTCCAAATGTCATTGATATTGGCGGGTTTACAAGGATTACTGAAAATTCGATTGATCAAGTTGTCAAATTATCGGGACTTAAAATCACTAATTATATTGCTAAAAAAGAATTTAATCATAATAATCGTCCATATCTGCATCTATATGTTGAAATGGATCCACATGCTCAAATCACCCAAGCTATTTCAATTGAAATACTAAGGGAACAATTAAGCATTTATTTTAAATATGTAGATCAAGATTATCAGGATTTAAAGAAAATTCTAGGTATCGATCCGTTAAAAATAACAATTATAAAAGCTGGAACATTTGCCTATTATGAAAAAAATCATTCTCATAAAATTAAAAAAATTAATCCTCCAACTTTAGAAATTAATGAACTGTTAACGATTCAAGATCAGGATTATCGGGTTGAAATGGGAGGACGACTATATGAATAATTATACATATGTCTCGATTATTGCGCTGTACTGTTATATATTTTTATTTATTTCATTATCGGCTTCAAAGAAAACTAAGTTGATTAAAGCTTTTATGACATTGTTAATGGCGATGATGTTTTGGACTGGTGGTTCTTTCTTTATGCGTTCAATGTTTGGACCATCAGTCAAATTTTGGTATGATATTTCTTTATTGGGTTTATGTTTAGTACCATATGCGTTTATTAGTTTTGTCCATGAATTTTTATTTAATTCACCCCATAAAAAAGATACTATTTGGTTCTTTCTTTTTGTCGGACTTTTCATTATTAATGCTACAACAGAACTCTTGCTGCCAGCACCTGAATATACAATAAGGGCTAGCGGGATTCCAGCATTTTATTATACTTCTAATGTTTATACGTATATTTTTTATTGTTTCTTTCTAGCAAGTATTATTTATTGTGTTTCGTTGATCATAAAAGGCTTTAAAGAAAATCGTAATCAGGTGATCCGGCTAATGCCAATGTTTGCTGGGATTGCATGTTTAATATTTGGAAATACTTGTGTTATGTTGGGGTGGTTTGCTGGTTTTCCAATTGATATTGTTGCTGGGGTTATTAATGCAATATGTATGTTCTATACTTTGTATAAACGACGTTTATTTAGGCTTAATCTTTTAGTTTCACGACGTAGCAGTTATGTAATAGCTGGAATGTTGTCAATTATTTTATTTGCTAATTTAGTTGGTACATTTCAAAATATTTTATTTGAACATTTTGGTTTGATTACTAAAAATTATTATGTATTAGTAATTGCAGTAGCTTTTACGATTGTAACTGCGATAATTTATACAATGTTAAAAAAATTTATTGATGCAATTTTTATAAAAGAAGAAATTCAGCAATCAGATAGTTTAAAAGAGTTTTCTAACTATGTTTCAAAAACTTTGCAAGTAAATGAAATTGTCGGGGCAATGGGTGAAATAATTTTGAAATGTGTCGAAACCAAACAAGTGTATATTTGTCTTTTAGATGACAATGGTGATTATTCAATTGAGTACAGCAGTTCACCGTTAAGAAAAAATAACTATATTATTAATCATGAAAATCCTGTGGTGATTAAATTAATGAATAACGATGATATGATATTTTATAGTGAATTTAGACATTCAATAAATTATCGTTCAATGTGGGACAGTGAGAAACAATTATTTGAAAATCTAAATATTGAAGGAATTATCCCAGTTAAACAAGAGCAATTAATTGGGATGATCCTGCTGGCTCCCAAACCACGGCGCTCGGGGTATAGTTATGGAGAAATTAGTTTCTTGTCTTCAGTTGCTTCAATTAGTGCCATTGCTTTAATTAATTCAAAAATGTATGAGACAGTTTATAATGAAGCACGTAGTGATGAATTAACTGGACTGTTGAATCGTAAATATTTTTATGAGGCTTTGAATAATGAATATGAAAAATTGGGAGAACGCCAATTATCATTGATTTTAGTAAGTGTAGATGATGTTCGGCTTTATAATCAATTGTATGGTAATAAAGAAGGAGATATTGTCTTAATTAATGTAGCACGAATTATGGATGATTATGTAAATACACAAGGTTATACAGCACGTTTAGGGGGAAAGGAATTTGGGATTATTTTACCAAATTATGGACCTTTAGAAGCAAAAGATCTGGCCGAAAACATTCGCGAGCAAATAATGAATATGAATAAACGAGATAGTGACTATACTTTAAAAGTAGTTACTGCAAGCTTTGGTATTAGTTCTATTCCGGTATCTGCCAATACAATTAAGCAATTATTAGATTATGCAGATCAAGCGCTATATCAGTCAAAGCGACATGGTAAAAATCGTGTATCAGTTTATAATGCAGGAGTGGTTGAAAGTACAAGTGGTGTGACGATTGTTGATGCACATCGAGAAAAACAGAATATTTACTTAGAGTATGCGCCGACAATTTATGCATTGACAGCTGCAATTGATGCAAAAGACCATTATACTTTTACCCATTCTGAAAATGTTGCTTATTATGCTACAAAATTAGCAATCGGATGTGGATATGATAGTGAATTAGTCGAGATTATTAATGAAGCTGCACTTCTTCATGATATTGGTAAAATTGGGATTTCAGAAAATATTTTAAAGAAAACTTCTAAATTAAGTGATGAAGAATACCAAATTATGCAATCGCATGTGGAAGCTTCAGTTAATATTATTCGACATTTACCTTCATTGGACTACGTTATTCCAATTGTCTTAACACATCACGAACGTTATGATGGGCGTGGATATCCAAGAAGAATTTCTGGTGAAGATATCCCGGCCGGAGGAAGAATTATGGCAATAGCGGATTCTTTTGATGCAATGACTTCAAGAAGGAGTTATAAAGAACCATATTCATTAGAGTATGCTCTTAATGAATTAAAGCGTAATCGGGGATTGCAATTTGATCCCGATTTAGTTGATAAGTTTATTGAACTGATAAATTCTGGTATAATTGAAGTAAGAGGTAATCAAAATAATGAGTAAGGAGGAAAAATAATGTCATTAGACCAAATTATTAAGCAGCGCCGAAGTATTAGAAAATATAAAAAGAAGCCTGTTTCTAACGAGCAGATACAATTGCTTATTCAAGCAGCAGTCGAAGCACCATCTTGGAAAAATAGTCAAACAGCTCGATATCATGTTATTACATCACAACCTTTATTGAATGAGTTTAAAGAGAGATGTTTACCGGAGTTTAATCAAGAAAATTGTAAAGATGCACCGGTTTTAATAGTAACATCTTTCATTCCAAATCGCTCAGGATTTGAACGTGATGGAACGCCTAGTAACGAACTGGCAAATGGCTGGGGCTGTTATGATCTTGGACTTCACAATCAAAATATTCTTTTAAAAGCGACAGAATTAGGATTAGGATCATTGGTCATGGGGATTCGCGATATTGATAAAATCAAGGGATTGTTAGATATTTCTAAAGAAGAAATAATTGTTTCAGTTATTGCTATAGGTATTAGTGATATTGAGCCAGAACGGCCTAAACGTAAAACGGTTGAGGATATTACAAGATTTTATTAACTATTACTTTTGTAATAGTTTTTTTGTGCATTTCTTTTGCATAAAATTTTATTTTGGGCTATACTATATCCGTACCCTCTAGGAGGGGGGGAGGAGGTCTTATGAAACGTAAATATAGTGTAAAAGGGATGACTTGTTCAGCTTGTGAAAATCATGTTCATAATAGTGTTTGTAAATTACCGGGAGTTGAACATGTTGAGGTGAATTTATTAACAAATTCAATGAATGTTGAATTTGATGAAACAAAAGTTGATGATAGCATGATTATTAAAGCCGTAAAAGATGGTGGATATCAGGCGAGTAGTTATGATGATGCATTAGTTGATAATGACGACTTAAGTAATTTGAAAAGGAAATTAATTTATTGTTTCATCGCACTTGGATTACTGATGTATGTATCAATGTCATCAATGCTCAGTTATCCAATCCCTAATATTATTAGGGATAATGTTTATTTTAATATCATATTACAAATAATCTTTTTGATTCCAATTTTGATTTTGAAAAAAGATTACTTTGTTAATGGTTTTAAGAATTTGATCCATTTTGATCCAACTATGGATTCGTTGATTGCACTTGGTGCGGGAGCTGCTATTGTCTATAGTATTTATTCAGTTGTTTTAGCTTTAAGCGGATCTTTAATGGAGATGCATTTAGTCCATAATGTTTATTTTGAATCTGCTGGTATGATTGTTACATTGATTAGTTTTGGGAAATATCTTGAGGCTAAATCAAAGAAGAAAACAACTGATGCGATTGGGAAGTTATTAGAATTGGCTCCTGATGTCGCTTGTCGTTTTAATGATGGCAAAGAAGAAATTGTTAAAATTTCCGAATTAAAAATTGATGATCTGGTTCTAGTAAGGGCAAATGAAACAGTGCCAGTCGATGGTAAGATAGTACAAGGATTTAGTTCTATTGATGAATCAATGATTACTGGTGAAAGTCTTCCGATTGAAAAAGAAGTAAGTAGTTTAGTGATTGGGGGAACAAATAATCTCCAAGGTACTTTTATATATACTGTAACAAGAACGGTTGAGGATAGTACATTAGCCAAAATTATTGAATTGGTTGAAGAAGCATCTAGTTCCAAAGCACCAATGACTAGAACTATTGATAAGGTTGTTAAATATTTTGTTCCTACAGTAATCGTAATAGCCCTAATCACTTTTGTAGGATGGTTGATAATGGGAGAAGATTTGAATTTTGCTATTACTAGCGCAATTGCGGTATTAGTTATTTCTTGTCCATGTGCTCTTGGTTTGGCAACTCCAGTAGCAATCATGGTGTCAACAGGAGTTGGAGCAACTAATGGGATCCTAATCAAAAGTGCAGAAGTATTAGAAAATGAAAATAATATTGACGTAGTTGTTTTTGATAAAACAGGGACTCTAACTAAAGGAATGGCTCAAGTTAGTGATATTTATAGTCACAAATTAGAATTAGCACAAGTAATTGCGATCATTGCATCGCTAGAAAAGGGTTCTAGTCATGTTTTAGCGAATGCTTTTATTCAAAAAGCTGCTGAGATGAATTTAGAATTAAAAGAGATTACTGATTTTGAATCATTAAGTGGTTTGGGAATTAGAGGAACAATTGATAATGTTGAATATGCAGTTGGTAATTTAAGGATGATGAAAGAGAGTGGAATTGATTTAAGTCGATATCAAGAAAAAATTGATTTATATTTAATTCAAGGTAAAACATTAGTATTTTTAGCTCATGATCAAGAGCTGATAGGGTTGGTGAGTATTTTTGATGATATCAAAGATACAAGTCGTCAAGCAATTCAGCGTTTAAAAGAAATGAAAATTAAAACAGTTATGCTAACTGGTGATCTAAAAGGTACTGCAAATGCTATTAATAAACAATTAGGTTTAGATGAGGTAATTGCTGAAGTCTTGCCACAAGATAAAGAAAATGTAATCCAACAATTGCAAGCACAGGGCAATAGTGTTTTAATGGTCGGTGATGGAATCAATGATGCTCCTGCGCTAGTTCGTAGTGATGTGGGTGTTGCTATCGGTAAAGGAAATGATATTGCGATAGATGCAGCCGATGTTATCTTGATGAAAGATGATATTCGTGATATAGTGGCATCGATTGAATTATCAAAAAGAACAATTATTAATATTAAAGAAAATTTATTTTGGGCATTTATTTATAATGTGATAGGGATTCCAATTGCAGCCGGTATTTTCTATTATAGTTTTGGATTAAGATTAGATGCCATGGTTGGTTCTTTATGCATGTCATTATCATCAGTTTGTGTTGTTACTAATGCGTTACGATTAAAACGCTTTAAACCATACTATCAAAAGGAGAATAAGAAGATGAAAAAGGAAATTGTAATTGAAGGAATGATGTGTCAACATTGTAAAAAACATGTTGAAGAAGCTTTAAATGGCTTAGCAGACACAACTGCTGCAGTTGATTTAGAAAATAATCTTGCTCGTGTTGAAACAGTTCAAGATGATAGTATTTTGAAAAATGCTATTGAAAAAGCTGGTTATAAAGCGGTAGGAATTAAAAATGTCTAATGAAAAAGTCTTATTACGTTTAAAGACAGCGCGAGGACAAATTGATGCAGTTATTAAGATGATTGAAGATGAGCGTTACTGTATTGATATTTCGAATCAGTTATTAGCTATTCAATCACTAATTAAAAATGCTAATAATGAGGTATTATCTAATCATCTCAACCATTGTGTTAAAAATGCGATTAATGAGCATGATGCAGATCAGAAAATAGACGAAGTAATCAAATTATTAACTAAATTATAAAAAATCAGTTATTGAACTGATTTAGTAGTTAAATGATGTAATTTTTTGATAAGTATTGTTTTCAAGAAGATCTACTGTTGTTTGAACGATGATTAATCGCTTATTCTTAACAAAAGCAATGCAATTATAAATTGAATCATTTGAAAGCAGATAACCATTGGTTATTTGCTTTTTATTTTTAAAGTTAACACTGTTTAAATAATCGTTCAAAGCATTTTTAGCTTTTTTTTCTGAATTATAGTAATAATAATTAACAATCAAAGCATCATTATCATTTTCTTCATTATAACTTATTGCCTCTTTGATCATTAAACTGCTGCTTTTATTAAAAGTATTATATTCATCATTGTTACTAGATAGACCAAGTGCTGATAATGTAATGATCCTATCATTAAGCGGGAGTGTCTCACGCCCGATAAAATCGATTGAAAATCCAGCAATAATTAAAACAATTGAAACAATTAATAACCAATTTGATATAATAAATGGATATTTGCTAATTTTATTATTTGCTTTTTTATTACTTAAAGTTAGTTTGATCTTTTCAGTAGTGAGATGATGATTGAAGAAACGGATTAGTAATGCTGGGCAAAATAATAAGGGAATATAATGTAAAATTATTGACCCGTTCGTGATAAATTCCATTGGGTTTTGATTAGCAAAAACACCTGGAATCAGTAAAAAAGAAAGCAGCATAGCGACAAAAATAAAAATAATATTGGAGATGGTCTTATTGCGTTTAAAATAAGTTAGCAGCAGCGCTTGATCTGTACCCTTAATATTGGCTGCTTGAGCGGCTTTAAAAACATATATCTTTCGTGATTTACCAATAAATTCATAACCGTGGTTTACATAATTTAATAACCACTGATCACGCTGTTCACGATTGTTTTTAGAAGATTTTTTTTGAGGTACAAAAATATCTGCTTTATAATAGAGACGTTGCTCATCTTTTTTAAAAACTGTAAACATATCAACGCTTTTGCAATTATAGCCTGACTTTGATAAATTATTTAGCATATCTTCAAATTGTTTATACTCACTAGTATCATAATTAGTTAATCTTAATTTCATAATCGACTCCTTATAAATATATTATTAGATTATCATTTTTTATCCAAACAATAAAGAAAAACCGTGTAAAACACGGTTTACTTTGAAAATGCTGATTCTGGTTCTTCGTTAAGATAGGCTGATTCATCTAATAAATACGATTCAGAAATATTTTGACAATGATCGCCCATTCGTTCGAGATTAGCAAGAATATCGACGTAAGTTGAATTAACTAGTGCTGAATTTTCAATTTTACGACCAACTCGTTTGATATGACGCTGTTTAGCTTTTTTGTTGAAGTAATCTAAATCTGCTTCTTTGTCGTCAACATAAACAATATCATCCAAATCATGAGTATCAAAGGCTTTAACTGCGTGATTTAACATATCAATGACCATATCCATCATCGCTTCTAGATCTTCACGAGCTTCTGGTGAAAAATCTTCTTTTTCATCATAGATTGCTTCATAATATTTAACAATGTTAATACATAAATCACCAATTCTTTCAAAATCTTTAATAGTTTTCATATTTGCTAAATAGTCATTAGAATCATGGTCATTTAGAGTTTCATGCGAAATCAAAACTAAGTACTCAGTAATTTTACTGTCTAGTGTATTAATAGCATTTTCCATTTCATAAACACCATCTTTAGCTAATGGGTTTTTAGTTTCAAAATAAGCTCTAATTCCTTCAACTGCTTCAATTGTAATATGACCCATCTCGATTATCTTGTTTTTAGCAATAGCTAAAGCATGACTCGGGAATAACTGAACAACATTTTGATCTAATTCGCTTAAATCCATATTTATTTCTTTTTTACTGCTCGGTAAGATTTTTTTGATAAGTTTTACGATTGCTGGTATTAAAGGAAAAAAGAATGCCGTAGTTACAACGTTAAAGATTCCATGAGCTACTGATAATTGTAGCTCAGGTAAAATATTTAATGCTCCAGCAAGCCATTCTATCAAGAGCGTGAATGGCGATAAGACGATCATAAATAATAGTGATCCAACCACATTGAATAATACATGGAAGAAAGCAGCACGTTTAGCTGGTACTGTTCCACCAAATGAAGCTAATACGGCAGTAATCGTTGTACCGATGTTACTTCCAAAAAGGAATGGTAAAGCGATAGATAAACCGATTGCTCCAGCACCGTACATCTGTTGAGCAATTGCAATTACCGCTGCTGAAGATTGAACTGCTGTTGTTAATAATGTTCCACCCAATAATCCTAACCATGGATTTTGTGATAGATAATTCGCTACTTGTGTAAATTCTGGGACTTTTGAAATATTTGCTAAATTATCTCCCATTAACTCTAAACCATAGAATAAACATCCAAATCCAAAGATGATTTGTCCCATATATTTTGTTTTTTTGTTTTTTGAAAACATTAAAAAAGCTGCCCCAAGGATAATAAAGTATACTGCATATTGAGATACTTTTAACCCTACAAATACGGACGTAATAACTGTTCCGATGTTGGCACCCATAATTATTCCAATTGATTGTTCGAGGGTCATCAAACCAGAACGAATTAAACCAATTGCTAATGCTGTTGTTCCTGAACTTGACTGAATCAAACAAGTTACAAATGCACCTATTACTATACCTTTGAATGGACTAGAAGTATACTTATCGATGATATCTTTCATTTTATCACCTGAGTATCCTTTTAAACCATCGCCCATGTACTCAATTCCAAATAAAAACAATCCTAAACCTGCAAGTATCATCGGCCAATCAATGTCCGCTAACGTCATAAAATCACACTCCTATACACAAACATAATATAGAAATGTTAAGTAATTGTAAATTATTTGTAAAATAAATTAACACAATCTTAACAAAGTGAACGAGCTTATGCGGTCTTATAAGCACTTTTTTCAGTTGTTTAAAGTTGTTATAAGATGGTAAGTAACAAATAAGTATCAAATAAGTATCAAATAAGTAACAAAATCATACTATTTTAATTTTTTCAATTTCTTGTCTTAGATAGTCAAGTGACTCATGAATATACACATCTTCAGTAAGATCGTTTAGAGTGTGACCCATTATTTTCTTTATAGCAGTAGCCTTCATTCCATTTTCACGACCCAGTGTAGCAAACGTTACTCTTGTATCATGAATGTGATGCTCACTTGTAAATGTATTTTCGGTATACTCTATAAAATCATTACGAAGTTGCGCATATGACATATTAGCTAAATGACTTAGTACTTCATCGACATATTTTTCGATAAAACTATGAATGGGAATCTTTCTATTTTTACCGGCTTCAGTTTTAACGCCGCATAATATATAATTTTCTTTCTTTTTTGCATTTAGCAACTCACTAGCTCGACAACCAGTGAAGATATATACTAGTAATATTTTTGACATAAATGAACTATCTTTTTTTAAAGTATCAAGTTCGGCTTTATTAAAAGGTTTATGTGTTGTAGTCCTTTTCACCTTAGTTGAAATGTCAATATAATTAGTATAGTCATCATTGCGGTCAATCCATCTATGTATAATAGCATACTCAAAGGCTTGCTTACACAAGATTTTACAAGAATTTAAAGATGATTTTGACATGTTCTTAGCTTTTAAATCGTCAATTACTGATTGAATAGTCAATAAGTTAAGCTCATTGATATCGGTATCGATAATTGGATTTAATAGATTAAGTCCTTGTTGTCTAGATCTTAGCCAAGAATCAGAAAACTTGTCTTTATCTCTATCGATACTGAGTATTGCGCATTCTTTAAATGTATGACTTTCAGACACTTTAATTTTTCTTACTTTTGCATTATCTTCAAAAATTATATCTTTGTTGTTTTTAGAAGCGTTGTAGTTTGCTAAACAAGCCAATGCTTCTTTTCTTTTAATAAATGTACCGATAGATTTTTGAATCTGTCGACCGTTATCATCATAACCTACTGTTATTTTTACTATTCAAGGTTTTCTTCTTTCACCACTTAGTTTTGTTACTGTACCATATCCATTTGGATTTCGCACTCTTTCACCTCCAATCACATTATACATTATAGCATCTCGTATTTGTTAAATTTTTATCACTAATTAGCATTTATAATACTTATCAGCACTAGTGTAAATTTATTTAAATATGGGAGGATTTAATTTTGATTTTAACATTAACGGTAAAAGAGGCAGCTGAAATATCTCAAATGTCTGCTTCCTTTATTAGAAAACAAGTAGAGAATGGTGCAATACCAAAGGCATATGCCATTCAACATAGAACAAGAAAAAGCTACGTTATTTTTAAAAGTCCATTTATACATTGGTTAAGCGACATACAAGGAATATATCGTGGCTAGATATTCAAATTCTGAAAATTTGAAAATTGAATATTTCAAGTCACGTATTAGAGAAATGCGATATTTAAAGCATGAGTTAGCAAATATTGAAGATGAAATAGATACTATAGATTATAGAATGAAAAATATATCTAATAATATGACTCGTAATGATACTGTATCATCAAGGAATAATACAGTATTTAAAACTGGAGAAAGATGGAACAATCTTATACAAGAAAAAGAGACATTGCTATCCAGGGAAATATTTTTAATTAAAGAAATTACTCGTGTGAATAAAATATTAGATAGCTTATCGCCAATGACAAAGGATGTGGCAATCGATTTGTTAATTAGAAAAACTAGCTTGATAAAGATACGCGATAAATATTATATTTCAAATCCGTATCAATGTTTAAACGATGAATTAAAATATTTAGAGATTGATAAATTTTAATCTCAAATCACGTGATAATATGATATCAACAAGAAATTGAGTCTGTATACGTAGCAGACTTTTTTTTCGCAGAAAATACATACTGTATTATGGAAGAATAGAAGTGGTGTGACACGAATGTCGGGATGGAATGCAGTCCCTGCCGCTGGAGGATTTCGTTGGTCCCTTCAGCCTATTCTTTTTCTTTTGTATTTTTCTAATCTAGATTAAAGGAGGTGATAAATATGCTATATATTATTTTAGCTTTTACATGCGGTTTTGCATTAGGAATGGTTGTTTTAAAACAAGTTGCTTTTAAACGCTATTTAAAGGGTAATCTTGTCGTTAAAGCATCCAGTCAGTGTGATGAACCATATTTATTTGTCGAATTGCATGAGGGTGCTGAGAAAGTTTACACAAAAAAATATGTAATATTCAATGTAAAAAAATAGTATCGCATTTTCTACAAGCTCTATTATGAAACATATTTACGAAAGGAGAAATTAAGATGAATAGGAGTAAAGATATGTTAGAAGAAGAATTACAGAGAGGAATCAAGGCTTTAGGAGATGTAGAGCCGAATAGTGATCAGTATGATGCAATTGTAGACAGTATATCAATACTATACAAATTAAAGATCGAGGAGGCTAAATCTGAGATTGAATATCAAAAAGAACTTGTTAAGCAAGAGCTTGATGGAGCAAAATCAAAAGACGAACGCAAATTTCAATATATTAGAACAGGTGTAGAAATTGGTTTAGGTCTAAGTTCATTAATGGTATCTATTTGGTTTGCAAAAAAGGGGTTTAGATTCGAAGAAACTGGAACCTATACTTCTCAAACATTTAGAAATTCTTTATCTAGATTTAAATTTAAGTAAAATGTTCAAAGTAAGATCGTGTTTACGCACGGTCTTTTATTTTTATCAAACGGAGGTTTTATGAGATATCATTGCGAAAAACCGCGCATATATGTTTCTATGTACGGACGTATTTATAAATGTTCGCATCCTGTCTACACGCAGTGTACTTTATTCGAAATAGATAACAAAGGGCTAGGGGTGATTCAACAACGATACGATCCCACTACAAAGGTAACATGGTGGGGTGAAATTGATTCATGGTTGACCGATAAATTATATTTACATCCAAAATTTAAAAAATTCTTTGATGAACGTTCGGGAGAATGTGTGGACGGGTTATATCCAACTGTTGCTATCAGACAAATTATGTGGGCATTAAAAATGAAACCCCTAAAACGTGAACGATGGGAAACATGTTTTGATAGACGAGAGATATAGTCGCATTTTTTACACGCTCTATTATGAAAAGGAGGAATATAAATATGGGACAACTTATGGAGTGGTTAATGATTATATGGATTTATGTGGTATTTTTTGGAGCCGCATATTTAGCACTAATTATTATTTCAGTAATAACGTTAGTAACTGATATTATATTAGGAACACATGTAGGAAGAAGAATGTGTAGATTAGTCTTATTTATAGATGATAAGTCTGCATAGGCTTTTTCTTTTCGCATTTTTTACACGTTCTATTATGAAAAGGAGGAATTGTATATGAAAAAATCAGTAGTATTTAGAACAGTATGTTATGGCGTAGCAGCACTTTGTATGGGTGTAAAGGCGTTATCAGACAGTGGTGTTTTAGAAAAAGCGAAGGAAGTAAAGATTCCAAAAATTAATTTAAGAAAACAAAAGGAGGAAATTAAAGAAAATCCAATTATTAACTGAATGTTTCAGACATGGAGGAATTAAATAGTCCTCTTTTGTTTTTGCATTATTAATTGAAAGGAGAAAAAGAAAATGAAAACATTAAATAAATCGCAAAGGCTTCAAACAATCTTAACTTTAGCAAGTGCCGTAGGGGTAATTGCAACTTCTATAACAGCGGTTAAGGTTACCCCAAAAGCTATCAAGCTTTTAAAAGAGGAGGAAGAACAAAGAGGAGAACCTCTTACAAATGTTGATAAAATTTTGACAGTAGGATCGCTTTATATTCCTCCGATTATATTGGGCGTATCAACTATTATGTGCATATTAGGAGCCAATGCATTGAATAAGAAAAGCCAAGCTACTTTATTAGCTGGATATGAGCTTACTAAGAATTCATTTAAAGAGTATCGAGACACATTAATTGAATTAAAAGGTGAAGAAGTTGATCGAGAAATTCGTGATAATATCATGCGTGCCCATTCTGAGATACATATCACCGACCTAAATCAACCAGATCAAAAGATTAAATTTGTAGAATCATATTCCGGGCAGGAGTTTTTTGCATATGAGCGCGAGGTTATGGACGCTGAGTATCATCTAAATCGTAATTTTTGTTTACGCGGGTATGCGACTATCAATGAGTTCGCCGAATTTCTAGGAATAAAACCAATATCTAGTGATGATAGAATAATGTGGGCAGTGGGAGATGAGTTTTACTGGATAGATTTCGAGCATATTGTAAAGCAGGATAAAAATGGTAACTATGTTTGCTATATAGAATATATATTTGCACCTAGTGATGACCATGCTGAAGATTACTATTGGTAATTCGCAAAAAACACAAACACTATAATGAAAGGAGATAGATAATATGAAAATCGATCAAGGAACAATCATCAAAATTGTTAGTATAGGAGGTGTGGCACTAAGTTTAGTTGGAACTTTACTTAGTGGACATGCTAGTTCTATGGAACAAGATAAAAAGATTGTTGAAGAGGTAGCAAAAGCTATCGCCAATCAAAAGAAATAGTGGGGTCTAAACGACTCTGCTATTTTATTTTTTAGTTCAAGAAAAGGAGAAAAAGAAAATGAAAATGGACTTTAAGGAATTAATATTATCGGCACGGAAAGCAGGCAAGGCACACAGCCCTGAGATTTTAACAGGGATTGGGATTACAGGCATGGTTGCAGCTACTATATTAGCAGTCAAGGCAACACCAAAGGCTATGACTTTAATTGATGAAGAGAAAAAAGAGCGATACAAAAACGATGTACAGGAAGATTTATCAGTAATAGAAACTATTAAGACTACCTGGAAATGTTATATTCCAGCAGCATTGACGAGCGTAGCGTCAATTAGTTGTCTTGTCGGAGCAAGCAACATCAGTATCAAACGAGGAACAGCTATAGCTGCTGCCTATAAAATTGCTGAGACGGCACATCAAGAATATCGCGAAGCAGTTGCAGAAACAATAAGTGAAAAGAAGGATAAAGCACTTAAAGAAAAAATGGCTGAAAATCGTATGAAAGCAAACCCGATAAGTAATAACACTGTTATTGTTACTCCTCATGGAGATGCGCTATGCTACGATCATATTTCAGGGAGATATTTTAGATCTAGTCCCGATACTATTGCTAAGGCAGAGAACGAAATAAACCGTAAACTAATTTCTCAGGATTATGCGTCTTTAAATGAGTTATACGTTGAATTGGGCTTAGAGCCATTAAATGTTGTTGGAAATGATTTGGGATGGAATATTTCTAAAATGCCGGATAGAAAATTAGAAATTGGTTTTGATGCAGTTATTGCGGACGACGGGATGCCATGCTTAGCATTAGACTATAATGTCGCGCCATATTATCGTTTTGATAGATATGAGTAACTCGCAAAAAATACATATTGTATTATGAAAGAACATTAATAAGGAGGAAAATAAAATGGAAGAAATTAATGTAAATGAAACAATGGATGGTGCAGTTGGAGTAGTCGAAGAGATTGCTAAAACTGATTCTGGAAAGGTATTGAAAATGGCAGTAGGAGCTGGTGGAGCAGCACTTGTTGGTTTTGGAGTTTATAAAGGATGTAAACTGCTTGGTCAAAAAGTAATTAAACCAATACTTGCTAAGAGGAAAGCTAAATCAGAAGCAGAAAAGTCGAATGAATTGGATTATGATACAACAGAAGATTGTTAATTTAAATGTATTTCATTAAGAACCAAAGATGTTAGTAAGGAGTTAAGTCTCATTAGAGACTTTTCTCTTTTTATTTTTATTTAGGAAAGGAACTTAAACATGAACGCATATTCGTATAAAGGACCCGTGATGGTGTTTAATGTTTGTGTTGCCAATTACTGGGAAGCTACCACTCATGCGGTCTCAAAGAAAAAAGCATTGAGTAATTTCAAATATCAGTTTAAAAAGCAAAACAATAGAAATGCCGATACAAAAATTGACTTACCAGGAGAAATTAAATTAATTGAATAAAGGGGTATAAATATGGATGAATATAAAGACAAGTCAAATTCATTTAAAACTAGAGCGAAAAAGAAATCCTTAGAAGAACCTAAAAAAGTTCAAAAAATTGTTAAGGGCGAAACACGCACTAAGAAACGAAGTGGAGTAATGAAATTAGCTGATATTTTTTTGCCAGAAGATGTTGATAGCATTAAAAAACATGTTATTTATGATGTTATTATTCCAGCTGCAAAAAAAATCATTTCAGATACAGTAGATACTTATCTATATGGTGAAAATAGTTCAAATTTAAAAAAAAATACATCGTCGAGGATATCATATGAAAATAGTTTTGTAAGTAATTTACGAAATAAAAGTTATGATAAAGCAGTACCATTGCAAAAATCACATATGTTTAACGAGATTCTTTTTGAACGTCGGGGAGATGCTGAAGCGGTTCTAGTACAAATGGAGGAACTGATAGACACTTATGGTACTGCTACCGTTGCAGATCTATATGATTCATCGGGAATTACTGCCGGAAGTTATGTTGATAACAACTGGGGTTGGGACGATATTCGTACTGCTCGTGTCGTTAGAGACAGAGACGGCTTTTTATTAAAATTTCCGAAAGCAAAACCAATTGATTAAGAAGGAGAAAAAGAAAATGAGTATATTAAATAGTATGAGCAGAAAAGTGCATAAATTTGGTTTTAACGTTAAAAAACACAGTCCTGAGATTTTGGCTGTGACCGGAACAATCGGGGTAGTAGCAAGTGCTGTAATGGCTTGCAAAGCTACGACTAAATTGAATGATATTTTAGAAGACAGCAAAGAGGATATCGATTTAATTCATGAAAAATCTGAAGATATCGATTTCTGTGAAAAACACGATTATACAGAAGAAGATACTAAAAAAGATTTATTGATTGTGTATGCACAAACAGGTATTAAAATGGTTAAATTATACGGACCATCTATTGCATTAGGGACATTATCTTTAGGTTGTCTTCTGCAATCTAGTAATATTTTACGTAAAAGAAATGTAGCACTGGCAGCTGCATACGCCACTGTCGATAAAGGTTTCAAACAATATCGCGGACGTGTTGTAGAACGTTTTGGTGACGCAGTTGATCGTGAATTAAGATATAATATCAAAGCTAAAGAAGTAGAGGAAATCGTAGTAGATGAAAATGGTAATGAAACTGTTGTAAAAAAAACTATTAATGTTGTAAACCAAGAAGATATTAGTGAATTTGGTAGAGAATTCTCGCAATACACTGTTAATAGAAAAGGCAAAACAATTTTGAATCCATATTGGCAACCAGACAATGACTATAATTTAGTATTCCTAAAAAAACAGGAACAGTATGCAAATCAGATATTACGTTCAAAAGGGTATTTAATATTAAATGATGTTTATGACATGTTAGGATTACCACCTACTAAAGAGGGTCACATCATTGGATGGATATATTGTGAAGATGAAGCGAACCCTATGGGGGATAATTATGTTGATTTTGGTTTAAATAATAACGATGTATTATTTAGTGATGACGATGAATCATCACTTGTATTAGACTTTAACGTGGACGGTAGTATTTGGGAATATATGTGAGCTACTGGGCTAAATAGTATTGGTTCGGGTAATCCATATAGGGACATGATAGACTATTCTAATATTTAGGATAGTCTTTTATTTTTTTTACCAAAGGAGGAGAAACAACAATGGGAACATTTGGCAGATATTTATATATGGCGTTTATAGTAGGACTGACATGCCATTTGATCATTAATCATTCAATATGGTGGATATTTTTATTTCTATTAGCTATCGCTGAATTTAAAAAATAATCGGAGGAATATTTATGATTAAAAGTAATTTAAAAAAAATATTGTTGTTCACGATAAGTGTATCTTTATTAATAGTAGTGTATTATGTGACTTATGGCTTATTAAATAAAATAGAAACATTATCAAACGATATTTCTATATTAGAAGGAAAAAATGAATTGCAACGTGATTATATCAATGAACTGAATCATGATGTACAATTATTGTCCGAGAAAAACGAGAGTCTTAGTAAAGAAAATAATGCATTACAGCAGGAAATAGCTCAATGAAGAGATCTTGGAACGTTTAGAATAACCTATTATTGTAGCTGTACCGAATGTTCTGAAGCTTGGGGGAATATGACAGCAAGCGGAAGAAGAGCTGAAGTAAATCGAACAATAGCTGTTGACCCTAAAGTAATACCTCTTGGCACTACTGTTCGTATTAATGGGCAAGAGTTTATTGCAGAAGATGTTGGCGGTGCAATAAAAGGAAATAGAATAGATATTTATGTCAATCACCATTCTATGACAGCTGAAATGGGCGTTGACTATTATGATGTGAAAGTAAAGGGATAACAAAAATGAACAAATTATTAAATGCAGTATCATGTGCACTTTTAACCGTGTCTGGAGTTTGTCTAGTTGGAGGAATAATGGTATTAAAAGGGGGAGAACACGATTATGGAACGCTTAGACGAAATACTGGTCATGTTTGATTCTATGCTTAATTCTAAACGTAAAAGACATATTGTCGGGGGCGCGTTATTGAGTGCATCTTTATTATTTGGAGGATTGGCATTTACTGTCATGAGTATTAAAACGGAGGAAGATTATGAATAAGAGTTTATATTTTATTGTGTTTGTAGCGGGGGCGGTTGCTGGTTCAGTCGCGACGTGGCAATGCACTAAAAAAATATATGAGCAAATGGCTCAGGAAGAAATTGATTCGGTAAAGGAAACTTTTTCAAGATTAAAAGAAAAAACACATGATGAATCAAATGACGAACAGTCATCATCAGTTAATACATCTTCTGATATTATGGCTAAGGCAATTGATGAAGGTGATAAAATTGAATATTCTAAAATTATAGATGATTGCGGTTATAACGAAGAAAAAGAAGAGGTGGAAAACATGAATAAAAGACCGTATGTAATTAAACCAGACGAATTTGGTGAATTAGATGGGTATGAAACAAGAACATTAACATATTATGCTGATGGTTATCTTGTAGATCCAATTGATGATGAAATTATAGAAGAAATAGAAGAACTTGTTAGTTTTGATGTGTTCAATCATTTTGGTGAATACGAGGAGGACGCAGTATATGTAAGAAATGATGTAGGACAATGCGATTATGAAATTCTTCAAGATGAAGGAAACTTCGAAGATATTATTAACGGGATTTAAAAATGCACAATCGATTATATAATGAATATTTTGAATGGATGTATTGTCTTGTGTGCAATGAACAATATCTTAATACACTATCCTTCCGTAAATTATTAACTCATCTCTACCGGGCTGAGTTTATTTATATTTTAGACATGGACTGTAATAGGGCTCAGGATGGAGTTGATTTTAGATACCGTTTTGGGTATGAAAACGGATATTCTCGAAACGATATTGACAAATATCTAAAGTCCATGCCATGTTCTGTTTTAGAAATGATGGTTGCTCTAGCTTTCAATGGTGAAGAAAGAATAATGGATGATCCTGAATTAGGAGATAGAACAGGACAATGGTTTTGGGCAATGATTGTTAGTCTAGGACTTGGTGGTATGGACAATTCAAATTACAATAAAAAATACGTTGACAAGTGTATTCACCGTTTTTTATACAGAAAATATAAAAGTAATGGTGAAGGAGGTCTTTTCACGATTTCAAATTCATCTATAGACTTTAGAAAAGAGGAAATTTGGTGTCAATTCATGTGGTATTTGAGCGACACTTTAGATGATTAAGGAAAGGAGAAGAAAAAATGAAATGCTAGACTTTCTTATGATTTCCATGCGTCCTGCAAAAAATGGAAAAGTAGAAATATACCCCAAATTTATTGCAAAAAAAAGCTCCGACCTAATGATTAGAGGTGGGGGCTTTTATGCTATATGGGATGAAGAACGCGGCTTATGGGCTACTGACGAATATGAGGCCGTGTGCATTATCGATAAAGAACTAGAACGTTACTTCAAAAAATATAAGCCTGAGCATAAGGATATAAACGATGTTCGTGTGCTTTACTTATGGGATACTGAAAATGGCATGATTGATAAGTGGCACAATTATTGTAAAAAGCAACTCGCTGACAATTATCAGATGCTTGATGAGAAATTAGTATTTTCTAACGATGGAGTAAACAAAAAAGATTACGCCAGCAAGAGGCTTACTTATCCTTTGGAGATGGGAAACATTTCGGCATACAATGAACTTATGTCCACTCTATATTCGTTAGAAGAACGTCAAAAAATAGAGTGGGCGATTGGAAGTATTGTAACTGGCGATTCTAAAAAAATACAAAAGTTTCTGGTTTTGTATGGATCGGCAGGTACTGGTAAATCAACAGTGCTGAACATCATAGAGCAGCTTTTTGAGGGCTACTCTACTACTTTTGAAGCAAAAGCAATAGGTTCGGCGAATAGCGTGTTTGCATTGGAATCGTTTAAGACTAATCCGTTGGTAGCAATTCAACATGATGGCGACTTATCGAAAATCGAAGATAATACTAGACTAAATAGTCTTGTTTCGCATGAACTAATGACTGTAAATGAGAAATTCAAATCCACTTATTCCAACAGGTTTAAGTGTTTTTTATTTATGGGAACAAATAAACCAGTAAAAATAACAGACGCTAAATCAGGTTTAATCAGACGTCTAATAGATGTATCGCCTACTGGCAATAAGTTAAATGCTTCTGACTATAATCGTCTTGTTAAGCAGGTAAGTTTCGAATTGGGTGCAATTGCGTATCACTGCAAAGAAGTATATCTATCGAATCCAAATGCATATGATGATTACATTCCAATAAGTATGATGGGTGCTTCAAACCATTTTTATAATTTTGTAGAAGAGTCATTTCCAATATTTAAAAAAGATGATGGTGTTACATTAAGAGCTGCTTGGGAAATGTATAAAACTTATTGTGACGAATCTAAGGTTGCATTTATGTGTAACAAAATGGTATTCAAGGAAGAACTAAAAAACTATTTTTGGGAATTTGAGAACCGCTTTACTTTAAATAATGGTAAAAGAGTAAGAAATTACTATAAAGGTTTTCGAACTGAAAAAATTGATGGCATGATTGAAGAAAAGAATGATGCTAATAGTGAAGATTTTAATCTTATAGATTTTAAAGAGCAATCCTCTATATTTGATAAAGAATATGCAAGCTGTGCGGCTCAGTATGCTACTAGTAATGGGACACCATTTAAAAAATGGGAAAAGGTAACTACGAAATTAAGTGAAATTGATACTAAGCTTCTTCATTATGTAAAGGTTACAAATCATCATCATATCGTAGCTGATTTTGATTTAACGGATGCTAATGGGAATAAATCATTTGAGTTAAATTTAAAAGAAGCTAGTAAATGGCCTGCAACATATGCAGAATTGAGCAAAAGTGGAGAAGGAATACATCTGCATTATATATATGATGGCGATGTATCAAAATTAAGCAGAGTATATGATGACAAAATAGAAATTAAAGTATTTACTGGTAACAGTTCACTTAGGAGAAAACTTACCAAGTGTAACAATTTGCCTATAACAACGATTAACTCCGGTTTACCGTTGAAAGGAGAAACTAAAATGATTAATTTTGACGCTGTAAAAAGCGAAAAAGGTCTTAGAACACTGATAAAGAGAAATCTCAATAAAGAGATTCATCCAGCAACTAAGCCAAGTATAGATTTTATTTATAAGATTTTGGAAGATGCGCATGATAGCAATCTTCGTTACGATGTTACAGACATGAGAAATTCAGTATTGGCTTTTGGTGCAAGCAGCACTCATCAAGCAGAATATTGTATTAAATTAGTCAATAATATGAAATTTAAATCAGAAGAACCGTCTGAAATGGTAACCAACGATAAGGTAGATATAGTATTTTACGATGTCGAGGTTTTTCCTAATTTATTTTTGGTTAATTGGAAATTACAAGGTCCTGATAATCCAGTATTAAGAATGATTAATCCTAAACCGTCCGAAATCGAAGAACTTCTAAAATTTAGGCTAATTGGATTTAATAATAGGGGTTATGACAATCACATGCTTTACGCTTGTTTAATGGGGTATACCAATGAACAATTATATAGATTATCTGGGCGTTTAATCAGCAAGGACCGAAAAATAAAGATGAATGCTAAATTTGGCGAAGCATATAACCTATCGTATACAGACGTGTATGATTTTGCTGCAACAAAGCAATCTCTTAAAAAATGGGAAATTGAATTGGGCATTCATCATCAAGAATTAGGATTACCATGGGATCAGCCAGTTGATGAGTCGTTATGGACCAAAGTTGCTGAATATTGCGACAATGATGTACTCGCCACTGAAGCAGTATTTGATCATTTAAAAGGCGACTTTTTGGCTAGGGAAATTCTAGCTGATTTAGCAGGTGGTACAGTAAATGATACTACGAACACTTTAACCACTAAAATTATATTTGGTAACAATAAGCATCCTCAAGATCAATTTAATTATAGGGATCTTGGTGAGGTAAGTAACAGTGACATTATACCAAGTGGGTTCGACGATTTTACTAGATTTAATGGGAAATCTATTTCCGATGACCTGCCATATGGGCAGCCTGTTTTTCCTGGCTATGAATATAGCTTTGGTAAATCCACCTATCGTGGTGAAATAATTGGTGAAGGTGGGAGAGTATATGCTGAACCTGGAATATATGGAAACGTACCAGTGTTGGATATTGTATCACAGCACCCCCATAGCATAATTATGGAAAAGCTATTTGGTGATAAATATACTGATACTTTTGCAGACTTAGTTGAAGGACGTGTAGATATAAAGCATGAAGCCTGGGAAGAACTCAACAATATTTTAGATGGAAAATTGACGCCTTATATCCAATTAGTTTTAGACGGAAAATTAACTTCTAGTGATCTTGCTTATGCGTTAAAGATTGCAATTAATTCGGTTTATGGTTTAACCGCTGCTAAATTTGATAATCCGTTTAAAGACCCACGCAATGCGGACAATATTGTGGCCAAGCGTGGCGCTTTATTTATGGAAAATCTTAAGCATGAGGTTCAAAAGCGTGGTTTTATTGTAGCACATATTAAAACCGACTCTATCAAGATTCCTGATGCCACACCGGAAATAATTAAATTTGTTATGGATTACGGAAAAATGTATGGATATACATTTGAGCATGAGGCCACATATGAACGGATGTGCTTAGTAAACGATGCGGTGTATATTGCTAAATATAAAACTGCGGAAGAATGTATGGATATGTACAATTATATTCCTGAAAAAAATTATAAATATAGTGGCAAATGGAGTGCTACTGGTGCTCAGTTCGCAGTTCCTTATGTATTTAAGAAATTATTCAGTAAAGAAGATATAACATTTAATGATATGTGCGAAACAAAATCAGTAAAAGAAGGCGTTATGTACTTAGATATGGACGAAACATTATCAAATGTAAGTATTTATGAAAAGGAATTGGATACTAGAAAATGGAATGAATCCCACCTAGATAAAAAACCTAGAAAACTAAATCCGGAATTAAGCGGTTATTCAAATGCCGAATTGGCAGAGTTGATTTCAAGTGGGCATAATTATATTTTTGTGGGACGCGTTGGGTGCTTTGTACCAGTCAAGCCTAACTGTGGAGGTGGTGTATTATATCGTAAAAAAGACGATAAATATTATGCTGTAACCGGAACCAAGAATTACAGATGGAAAGAATCGGAAATAATTAAAGAGCTTGGCCTGGAGGGTGACATTGACAGAAGTTATTATGATCATCTAGTCGACGAAGCAATTTCTGCTATCAGTTTCTGGGGTGATGCTGAGTGGTTTATATCTAATGACCCATATATATCACCAGAATATAAAAATGGCAAACCAGTATATTTAGATTTTGGTGTGAATGAAGGAGACACGTTAAATGCATGATGTAGACGATATATTAGATAAAGGTTGCGGGTATAGATTTGTTTACTATTACGATATACAGAATGACGAATTTGTAGTGATGCCTAATATTAATGAAACATTGTCTGATAAGGATAAAAAAGTAATTATGTCGCAACTTAAAACGATTGGTGTTGTGGGTAATATAAAATTTAAATAAAGAGGAGAAGAAAAAATGGAAAAAGAACTTAAAAAAGTAGGAAATATAGTTATTGAGAATGCTAAAATTATGTTTAGAAATTTTGCTGGGGAAGAGTCAAAATTTAATCGGCGTGGTAATCGTAATTTCTGTGTAATTATTGATGATCCTGAAAATGCTGAGCAATTGATTAATGATGGGTGGAATATTAAAACTTTGGCTCCACGTGAAGATGGTGATGAACCCAGATCGTATATTCAAGTATCAGTAAATTATGATAATATTCCTCCGAAGATTATTCTGATAACTAAAAGGGCTAAAACTTTATTAGATGTGGACTCTATTTCAGCGTTAGATTATGCTGAAATAGTAAATGTTGACTTGATTATTCGGCCATATAGTTGGAACGTAAATGGAAAAGCAGGTATTAAAGCATATGTAAAAACTATGTATGTAACTATCGAAGAAGATGAATTTGCTGACAAATATGCATAATTATGCTTTCGCAAAAAACACATGCTGTATTATGAAAAGGAGGAATTTGTTATGGAAGAAAATAAAATTGGAAAGGATGAGTCAATCAAAGCCCAAGCTTCGGCATTATTGTTATTTGCAACAGCTTATTTATTAGGAATTTATGTTGGGAGACGCTATGAAGCTGGGAAGATTTGTAGAAACTTATGCAAAATACCCAATAATGACCAAAAAGAACAGATTTTGAATGTATTTATTAAAAAAGTTTAGACACTTATCAAGGTGTCTTTTCTTTTTTACGAGATTTATGGTGCTAGCTAATGCATGTCTAGTTAAATGTCCAGTAAGCTAAAACCTTTATGCGCGCTATAGGATGAAAATAGGAAACAGCCATTTTTATAAAAAAGCCTTATTAGTCGAGACACTCGCTTAGACTTTTTTTTTGAAGGAGACTATGGAAATGATAATGTTGTTATTTATTGGATTTATATTATTGAGTTTATTAATTGTAGAAATGCTCTATTGGTTAGTCACATTATGCTTTGGACTAACTTTTAATTTTATTTGGGGTATTGGGATTTGGATTATTTACTTAGCTTTAAAAATAATTTTTGATTCGAGTAAATAATGTGTTAAGAACAGGAGGATTTAAATATGGATAGTATTCAGAAAGCAGTTATGGAAATAACTCATATAGATAATTGGTTTTGCTCATATTCTGACATGTTCGGTATGATTATAGTATTTGACTACGTATCAGTAGAAGATCCAGAATTAAGAAAGGCTATAAACGATGCAATTATATGATCATCAAAATCAAGCTCTAGAGAAGATTAGAAATGGTTGCATATTAAATGGAGGGACTGGGTCGGGTAAGTCTTTGACATCCATAGCATATTATTATTTACAAATGGGTGGCAGCAGAGACTTCTTAAACGGTGGTAAATACACTAAGATGAAAAACCCTGTTGATTTATACATAATAACAACTGCTAGAAAAAGGGATACATTTGAATGGGATGGGGAATTGGTTCCATTCTTATTATCGACAGATGAAGACAATTACTACAAAAATAAAGTTACTATAGATTCATGGAATAATATAAAAAAGTATTCGGGAGCTTCTGGTGCCTTCTTTATTTTTGATGAGCAAAGGGTTGTTGGGTCTGGTGTATGGGTTAAATCATTTCTTAAAATAGCTAAAAATAATGGGTGGATATTATTGAGCGCCACTCCAGGAGATAGTTGGCAGGATTATGTTCCCGTATTTATTGCTAATGGCTTTTATAAAAATAAAACGGAGTTTGTTCGGGAACATGTTGTTTATTCTAGGTTCAGTAAATTTCCTAAAGTTGATAGATATCTTAATACATGTCGCCTGACTAGGCTTAGAAATCGAATATTAATCGATATGGACTTTCATCGTGATACGATACCGCATCATGAAGATATATTTTGTAAATATGACAAGATCGTTTATAAAGATGTTGCAAAAAGAAGATGGAACATTTTTAAAAATGAACCAATTCAACAGGCTGCTGGTCTATGCTATGTTTTGCGACAGATTGCTAACACTGACGAATCTAGGCAAGCTGTATTACTGGAACTTCTTGAAAAACATCCTAGGGCAATCATATTCTACAACTTTGATTATGAGTTAGAAATATTAAAAAGTCTATATTATGGAGATGATGTTGTGGTTGCTGAATGGAATGGACATAAACATCAAGAGATACCAAAAACAAAAAAATGGATATATTTAGTCCAGTATACTGCTGGTTGTGAAGGGTGGAACTGCATCAAAACTGATACAGTTATTTTCTATTCTCAAAATTATTCATATAAAGTTATGGAGCAAGCTAGCGGACGGATTGATAGACTTAATACACCATTTAAGGATTTATATTATTATCATTTAAAAAGCAAGGCTCCAATCGATTTAGCAATTAGTAGAGCTGTTGCTAAAAAGAAAAAATTTAATGAAAGGAAGTTTGCTAAATGGAAATAGAAAATATGCATGACATTATAAAAACTATATTGGTTGCGTTGGGAGCTTATTTATCAGCAAAAGAGTTTCATATTTATAGAGAGCAAAATTTATTTTGGCGTTTATGGTCCGGAATTATGTATTTAGCTATAGTAATAGCATGGTTAGTTAAATAGCATGCAACATAAAAATATAATAGTTCGTAGAAAATGATATTGTATTATGAAAAGGAGGAATTTGTTATGGAAGAAAAAGAAATAACTGCCCTTAATATTATTTTTAGCGTTAGATGTGAGATATGCAGACTAATGTTAGAAACTCAGCGTGAACCTAATTCGGTTGTATTAAGTTCGGATTTATTTGAAATCATGCTTAACGATATTTCAAATACGGTATATATTTCATCAACGTCTAATCTTGAAGAGTCGTTAACGTTTATGGGAATGTGTGTAACCGTAGATTATAACAGAACAAATTATATAAGTATTGGGTACATTACGCCTATTAGAAAACCGGGATAGTATGATTGCGTTAATTTTATTATTGATTGTTGAAGTGTTGATTTTAATAGAAGTAATGGGTTATTAAGAGGATAGAAAGAAAATGATTAAAAATGCAAAAATTACGTCTACTATGTTTGGTAGGGAAGATCATGGGATTTTAACATTTATGATATTTGTCGCATTCGATGGCTGTAGTTGTGGAGTAGGTGGTTATGCTGTGGATATGTACGATCGAAATCTTAAATCAAGGGTCTATACGTCTAAAGGCTTAGAGGCTATAGCTAATATACTGACTGTAGCTGGTGTCGATGCGTGGGAAAAATTGCCTGGTACATATATTCGAATCAAATATAATGGATTGGGTTCTACTATAGACGAAATCGGTAATCTTATGGAAGATAAGTGGTTTAATTTAAGAGAGTTTTTCAAAGGAGAAGAGAAAGGTGAAGAAATTATTTATAAGCTGTCCTACGAATGGCGCGACAAAAGAAGAAATAGATAAGAGAATGGAAATTTTACATAAACTAGCGGAATTGCATTTCGGTGAAGATTTAGAAGTGATTGATACAAGATGCTCCACAAAGTGGATTGAAGATTGTAAAAACACTAGAGTTTGGTATGCCGGAGAATCTATAAAAAGGCTTAGTGAAGCTGATTATTATGTCGGTATCGATGTTCATTCTTATGAATACGAAAAATATTTTGGCTGCTGTGTAGAAGACGCTACAGTTCATATGATGGATATACCCATTTGCATATTTCCAAAAGAAATTTTTATTAAGGATTAAAGAAAGATAGAGGATAGAAAGATGGAAAAGATTAAAATTATTTTAGGATGCAGCGGGGATTTAGTAAATGAAGTTAGAAATATTACTTATGCATTATACAAAAAGGATATCGAGCATAACAGTCACGCAGCAAGTATATTTACTAGACACTGTACTATTAGTTTAATTAAAAACAATTTTAATGGCTTTCGCGGATTACGTCCTGATATTAGTTTTGGTTTATCACCCGAGTCACGATTATGCTTACCTATTCATGTTGCTGTTGATGAGTATAACTATAAATTTACAGTTTTAAACTTTTTAGAAACAGTTGAGAAGGATATTCCAGAAGAAATGCTTGATCAGTTTGAAAAAGATGAAATAATCGATATTGCTAGAAGAATGATTCAAACTTGTTCATCATTTAGAGGCGTTTTATTCGAACAATATGGATATACGATGAAAGGAGTTTCGAAATTAGCATTATATAATGACGAGGTTTGTAGTATTACTATGCCGGAGCATAAAATTCATTTAGTAGAACCTATCGAGAAAGTTACATTTAATGGGTCTGCTACAATAGTATTCTGGAAAGATGAAGATAAGACTGTAGTTAAGTGTGCTGCTGGTGATAAATATGATAGAGAAAAAGGACTAGCTATGGCTATTTGTAAAAAGGTATTAGGTGATGATTATAGAAACGTGTTTAAAGAGCATATTCCTGAAGATGATGACGACGTTTACGAAAGCCCATATGGTTCATTACTTGATGCTTTTGATAGTAAAGGACGAGGTATTTAGGTATGTTTTATATACTAAGTATCATCATCGCTATGTTAAACACGATATTATATGGAATTTTGCTTAACTTTGGTTTTGAATCATTTGGAGCTAGATTTGGTATGGTTATGCTTGTAATGGTTACTGAAATATTAATAGTAGTTGCGCTAGTTATATGATATGGAGAATAAAAAAATGGAAAGTTTATGCTTATATAATGAACTTACGGGAGAAGAACCTACATTGAATGATTGCAATAAATGTCATGAGAAATTCAACATGCCATGCTATTGGTGGTGTTGTCTTCGAGAATGCAACAGGCACGAGTATTGTAGGGGTTGTACTCATGGTATATACGAATTATACATTATGGAGGGTAGAATATGAGTTTTGAATACGATAATTATTTACGTGAACATCGCGATAATGTTCGCAAAGGTGCCGAATGGATGTTGGATAATATAGAGTGGATCGGTAACTCTGTAATAAGTAGAATATATATGATGAAAATTATAGATAAGCACGATGAGTCTAAGAATTTCGCTGACGAGTATAGTGCTTACGATGCGTATTTCTATGGTAACAATAAATCTTATGCAGTAGTACAGGACTTCAATCATGCCTGGTTATTACATATTCATAGAAACCCTCATCATTGGCAACATTGGGTATTAATCAATGATGATCCGAAGGAAGGCGAAATTATCATTCCAATGCCTTTGGAGTATATCGTCGAAATGATTGCCGATTGGTGGAGTTTCAGTTGGTCTAAAGATAACTTAAATGGAATATTTAATTGGTACGAGGAACGTAAAGATTATATAAAGCTGGATGGAGCCACTAGATCTACTGTTGAATTGATTCTTAGAGAAATTAAAGAAAGGCTGGATAAGGATAAAGAAAATGAAACTAATAAAACATATTAAGCTATGGAATCGATGGCGAAAAGGTTGTATGAATGGACTGGGCCATAAGATCCTGGTCCTTTTTGGTTTACGTAAATCGCCTACGTTTGACCAGATTAAAGCATTTGATGAGTATTGGAGGACTGATTATTATGAGTAAAGTTAAATGTCCATATTGTGAGATTGGCAGACCATTAATAATTGGTGATACAAATGATAGAGGTATTGCTATTAAATATTCTCAGCGGAATCATAAATTAATAGCGTATGGTTATGATATCCATGGATATGGAAGTAATGGATTATCGGTAGTTATTAATTACTGTCCTATGTGTGGTAAGAAATTAAATGGGGAGGTTATCATAAAATAGCTAGTAAAAAGATAATGGTATTGAAACCAGCTAGATGTTCGGATATATCGGATTTAGACAAAGAACTTATATTAAAATCCATGTATGATGATATAGAGAAATATGGTATTTGTATGATTCCTAACGGATATGGATACAAGATAGAATAGATTGACGATATTCAAGATAAACATATTACTACATTTCCTATTGCATCTCTAAAGCAAGGACATGATAGCGATGAGATTCTGTCGTTTAGTTACAACTTATATAGAAAATTTTTTTTGAGGAAGAAAGTAAAATATTAGACTGGGAGTGTGAGAATAATGATTAAAATAGAAATTAACGATAAATGTCATGGGTGTCCTTATTTTGAAGCATCTACTGATAAATTATGTTCTGATGTAGAAGTGATAGCAACAATTATCACATGCGAACATGGTGTTATGTGTGATTATTTAGAAGAATATTTGAAAAAGAATAGTGATATAAAAACTTCGGTTGTTATTGATGGTAAAGAAGTAGCTAATGCAGTCTCTAAATATACGACTGTGGATAAAAGGAAATATTAAAATTGTGGATAAAAGGAAATATTAAAATGCGTATGTTAAACGAAGAAAATATGATTGCAAAATTTCAGTATAGACCATGTATAGTAGGAAATAGACGGGGGTTATTTCATGGATGGCTAGATACCGTAAGTGCTACAGACAACAGCATTACTACTTGCCATTTGGCTTTAGTAGAATTTCCTCATGGTACAGTAGAAGCAGTTAATATCGAGGATATCAGGTTCGTAGATACAGGTATGTATCTTGCATTTATGGAACATTTGTATGAAGTGGATGCGGAACGAATTGTGAAGTGATAGGAAGGAGATTAAAAATGTCGAAAACAAAATGGTTTGAATATCCTAATAAAAAACCTAAGAAGGATGGATGGTATCAGTGCACAGTAGAATTTGAAATTGATGAGGTAAATCATATTTACAAATCCTATGTTATGGATCTGTATTACTATACTGAAACTAATCAATGGAGAGATAATCGTAGGCAAAGTGTATTTAATGAATATGAGGTATACGGGCACTGCAAAGGGCCAAACGGACATGATGCTTTAGAAAGGGTTTATACGGGTAATTGCTGTGTTAGAGACGATGTGATTGCTTGGAAAAATTTACCTAAACCATATAGATAGTTCTATTCGCAAAAATATCATCTTCTATTATGAAACAATAAAAACATTTTAAGGAGGTATTATTATGAGTAAACGATATGCTGTATTAACACATTCTAAGCATTATTATTTAAGATTTAAAACCAATTCATATAGAATTGCAAAATGGTTGGCAGATTTAAATGTTTGGAAATATGCAAAGATACATGACAATAGCTTCGATTCATATTATAGTAAATGTATTTATATTAATGACAGAAGAGAGTCTCAAAAGTGAGGCTCTTTCTTTTTTATTTTCGCTAAAACGTGGCTAACTGGGAACCTACCCATTGGAATCCCGTGGGAAACACTCTAAATATGGTTTTTATAAGCTTTGATATTTTTGAAAGGAGAAGCGATAAAATGACTAAAAAAATAAAAGATATTGAAAAATTAAAATCCGAAGGGCTTAAAATGCATGCTAACGGATATGCACGGAGTAGAGCCATTCAGATAAAATATAACAAGCTAATATTAGATGAATTTTATAATAAATACTTTAGAAGCCCTCGAATTAATGAGTTCGTTGCTTTAGGAGGGAATATGCAATTTATATTGTATGCTTATGGTTGCTACGAAGCATTTCTTGTTAGCTTTGGATATAGGCACCCAAAGAATGCAAAAACATATGAAGTGATTGATAAAGATACACATCAGGTTATATTTATTGGCACTTCTCAAGATATTGCTAAGGAGCTAGAAATTAGTGAATCTACTGTTACTAGAGCATCTAATAGCAGTAATGCGCTAAGGAAATACCCTGTTAAAATCAGAGTAAAAGAACTTAAAAAGAAAGGTGAAGTTTATGGCAGGGAAAGGAATAAAAGTTGCAGCTGACGAAATAATCATATATGCCGTTTACAATAAAGAGGAGCTCCCAGTCATTGTCGGTACGATTCAAGAAATTGCTGATTATTTAGACGTAACGAAGAACTGTGTACATAAATTAGCTTGCCAGTCTGGTAGATATACCAATTCTAAATATGCAGTGTATCGTATTGGTACGGAAAAAATCAAAGAAAGATGTTGTTCGATTTGCGGAAAGATTAAGCCCTTTAAAGAGTTTGCAACTCGCAAAAATGGTAACGGTAAGACAATTTACTGCACATATTGTAGATCTTGTAAAAGAGAATATCATAGTAGAAGAAAAAATGAGGTAAAAACAAATGGATGAAGATTATAGAGAGGTGCTTTTTGATGTGTATTGTAAAGATTGCAAGTATATCGAGGTTCCTGAAATCGAAGAGCCGTGCAATGAATGCCTAGAACATCCGGTATGTCTATATACATATAGACCAGTAAGTTTTAAAGAAAAGGAGAAATAATAAGATGAGATCATCAGGTATTAGTATTTCGAAAACGATAAAATCAGAAGAAACAGTTATTAATTTTTGGATTTTAATTGATTATGGGCATCCTAAATTCAACAGATGGTATAACACTGCGGGTTATACTGAGACATTTGGAAAAGACGAAGATGCTAATAAGGATATTAAATTGCTATTATCTATTAAATTATCCGAATTATATCAACAGGTAGAATTTGTTGAACCTGTTTATACAAAAAGAATTGTGGAGCACCATATTAGAAATATAGAGTATGCAATGTCAGCTTGTATCAAACAGTCGGAAGAATTCATGAAAGTAAGGTGGAAGAAATAATGAAAAATTCTGGATCAGTAATCGTTAGTTGGGATTTCTCTAAAGATATGGATACAGGTGTCGTAATAGTAGGCAAACAATCCAAGAGGGGTAAAATCGATGTCATAAATGCTTTGCAGGGACGTGAAGCGTACGACATGATTAATAGTTTATTGGAAAATAAGAAGGAGATTATTAAAAATGAAAACAATTAAAAATCAATGGAAACTAATTAGTATTATTGCAGTCAGTGTTATGGCTGTTTTTATTTTGTGCGTATTCGGTATTCAAACTTCTCAAAACAAGGCTTTTGTATTAGAGGAACAGGTTAGTTCTGCTAAATCCGATATTAATGTTCAAGAGAAACGACGAATAGATTTAGTTTATAATTTAGCTGATTGTGTTAAGCAATATGATGCACATGAAGCTGATACTTTAACAGCTATTGTGGAGGGGAGAGGTTCAACCGGAGATATCGAAAATGTAACTACAGCAATTGCAGCAGTTTCGGAAGCATACCCAGAATTAAAGTCCAATGAAAATTATAAAGAGCTTATGAATGAATTGTCTATCACTGAAAATATGATTGCTGAATATCGTAGTAATTACAACAAACAGATTAAACAATACAACCGATATGTTAGAAAATTTCCAACTAGATATTTTCTAGATTTTTTAGGATATGATAAACAAGATTACAAATATTTAGAGTACGATGCTCCAGCTGATGCTCCTCAAAATTTATTTGGGGAGTAATTTTTATGTATTTAGACACTTTTACAATAACAAAGCGTGAAGTAATAGCTAGTATTTCTATAATTGCGGTTATGTTACTTATTGGTTTCTTTATCTCAGACAAAATATATGAAAATCAATTAGATGCAAATGAAAAATATAATAAAGCTGCCAAAATAAAAACTCAAGAAACATTCGAATATGGGATGCGAACTAATATTGGTAATGCCTTTGTTTATGGTAATTTAGAGGCTATTGACACAGTCACTTATCCAGAAATTGGGGGTAAGTACATGTATGTCGAAAAAGTAGAGCAACATTATACTATGCATACTAGAACGGTTTGCAGTGGCAGTGGTAAAAATAGAACATGTCGAACACAAACATATTGGACATGGGATACATGGGGTCGTGAGGATAAAAAGTCTAAAGAAATTAAATTTTTAGGACATGTTTTTAAATCTAATAAAATCGATATTCCTGACACAGAGTATATCGATACTATTAAAACTTCGTCAACTGTACGATATAAATACTATGGCGTAAATACTAAATACAAAGGCACGATATTTACAAAATTAGAAAATAACACTATGTCTAAAAGTAGTTCTTTTTATGAGAATATGAAAATAGATGAAACTGTAGAAAGATTAACTAGTGATTCAAATATAGGCATCATTATTTTCTGGATTATTTGGATTGTATTAATAGGCTTATGCGTTTATGGTTTTTATTATATCGATAATGATTGGCTTGAATAGGAGGAAAGGAAAAAGCTTATCTCTATAATGATAAGCATGGTTAATATTTATGAATAGTTTTGCTGGATTGGATTTTACATATACAAAGACACCATATAAGGTAGAAAAATTTATCATCGAATTGCTGGGTGATAAAAAAGCAAAAAGATTATTTAAAAGTATGAAGCATGGAGAGTGGATTGTAATAACAGGAACAAGCGGGCCTACGGGGAAAACAACCCTTGCCGATATTTTAATGTCCATTGGTTATACTCGGGTGCTAGAACTCGGATACGCTACAACCATTGAAATGAACGAGCCTTTGAGGGATCGCCAAGAGAGGCATAGTATATTTGAACAGCTCGAGATTTATTAGATATGTTAAAATAAATTTGACCATCTTGATACAGTGGACTATAACCGCATTCATTAAAGCTTTTGCGACAGTGGTTTCATCTACGTAAAATCCTTTATCGTAAATGCGTTCAAATATTCCATGAATAGTATAAGCGCAAATATCTCGATTTGTGGTTTTTCTTGGAATAAAATTGCGTTGTATCCACTCGAGTAAAAAATTATATTCTTCTTTTGTGAGTTGCATTAACGTCGCCTCCATTAAGCAGATTATAGCATAAAATTAAATATTTATAGAGTCTTAGTTGAAATTACTAAGACTTTTATTTTTACATTTTTAAGGGAAAGAATGATTAATTGTGGATGCTAAAGAAATAATTTTACTTATATTGTCGGCAGGAGTCGTAGCTACAATGATTGGTATTGCTATATTAATCAAGATAGTTTTGATTGGTAACTGGTTTAAAAATGACGATAATTGTTGATTTTGCGGCCGCTTTTGAAAACAGTAAAAGTGACCGAATGAAAAAGTTTTGGCCATTTACAAGATACTAATGGCCGTTTGGCCACTTTATGGCCACTTTCAAAATACAGAAACGGCCACAAAAAACTTTGATAAAATCAACACTTTTAGCTTTTTTGGCCACTTGGTCACTTTATTTTAATATTTATTTTAAAAATATTAAAAATATGCATATAAGTAATAATATTAACAATATATATATAACTTGTAGAAAAAAGTGGCCAAACGGCCACGAGCTTAAAATTGATAAAAATGTATTTGAAAAGGAGAAAAACATGCAAAAATACATAATGCACATGATAGAAGTGTATCATCCAGATATATTACAAAACTGCACTGAAATTATTTTTAAAGGAGATGCCGCTACCATCAAAATGAAAAATGGAGAATCTCTTTTATATACTAGTCTGGGGGATGGATTTAGATTACTACCTTACGACAGTAACAATATGACTTTTGACGAGTGCAAACAAGAATACAGTATTAGATTAAAAAATATAATGTACCAGAAAGGAATATCGCAAATTGAACTAGCTAAAAATACAAATATACAGCAATCTATTATAAGTAGATATGTCAGTGGTGCAACTTTACCTAGTTTTTACAATGCTGACAAGATAGCTAAAGCATTGGACTGTTCTTTAGATGATTTTAGATATATTGAATAATATATTAATTCGCGAAAAAAACATGCTCTTTTATGAGAGAAGATGATAAAAAGTTTATATTTTTTAAACTTTTTCTTTTAATTTTTGTAGGAGGGTGTAATGCATGAGTAAATTGGAGAGAGAATTCCAATCTAATTTAATCGAAGAATTAAAAGCAGTGTTTCCAGGGTGTTTAATAACGAAACTGGATTCTAGTTATATACAGGGCATTCCTGACCTTTTGATTCTATATACAAATAAGTGGGCTGTTTTAGAAGCTAAGCGAAATGCGAAAGCAGAGCATCAGCCTAACCAAGATTATTATGTGAATCTTTTAAATGACATGTCGTTCTCAAGATTTATATATCCAGAGAATAAGGAGGAAGTATTACATGAACTTTATGAAGCATTTCGAGCTTGAGGGAAAGCATGCTTTTCTTGGTGCGTCTAATTATCATTGGATCAATTATGACAGTGATAAAATAATCAATACATATATGAGACGCCAAGCTACTTTGAAGGGTACTGCTCTTCATGAATTAGCAGCGAAGCTTATTGAATTAGGGCAGAAATTGCCTAAGTCGAAAAAAACATTGAATATGTATGTTAATGATGCAATTGGTTTTAAAATGAAACCCGAGCAAGTTTTATATTATTCCAATAATTGTTTTGGAACGGCGGATGCCATATCTTTTAGAAACAACATATTAAGAATACATGATCTAAAAACAGGTTTTACACCAGCACACATGGAGCAGCTATTAATTTATGCGGCTCTTTTTTGTTTGGAATACAAAGTCAAACCATCGGAAATTCAATTTGAATTACGCATTTATCAGAACGATGAGATTGCAATAATGAATCCAACCGCCGAAGATATTGTTCCTATCATCGATAAAATAATAACTTTCGACAAAGTGATTGAAAAGATAAAACGCGAGGAGGTATAGAATATGGAATATATTGCTAAACCGCCTTTAAGTGAATTAGTAGATGAGCTATATCATTATGGGGTTAAAAGACGTAGCGGTCGATATCCTTGGGGGAGCGGTAAAGAACCATATCAGCATTCTGGTGATTTCTTGAGTCGAGTCGAAGAATTAAAAAGGCAAGGTTTAAAAGAAACTGAAATAGCAAGAGTTATGGGATTTATTGATCCTAAAACGGGTAGAACTCAATCTCAAAAATTGAGAACCCAAGTTGAACTGGCAAAACATGAGCGTAGAGACTTAAAGCGCGAAACTGCAATGAGTCTTAAGGAAAAAGGATACAATGTATCTGAAATAGCTAGACAGATGGGTTATAAAAATGAATCATCGGTTCGCTCACTATTGAATGAGGATACAGCAGTTCGTAAGAATCAGGCAAAAGCTACAGCTGAAATATTAAAGAAGATGGTAGACGAAAAAGGGATGATCGATGTAGGAAAAGGTGTTGAACGGGAACTTGGCATTTCATCTGAAAAAATGAAACAAGCTCTATACATTCTTGAGATGGAAGGATATCCGACTTATGGTGGCAGAATGGAACAGGCTACAAATAAAGGAAAGATGACAACAATGAGTGTACTATGTCCGCCTGGTACACCGCATAAAGATATATTTAAAAATCCAGATAAAATCGAAACTGTGGTTGATTACATTTCAAAAGATGGCGGTGCTACATTTGAACCTAGATTTACTTACCCTAGTAGTTTGAATTCAAAACGTTTAAAAATCAACTATAAAGAAGACGGTGGTATAGATAAGGACGGTTTAATTGAACTTAGACGAGGTGTAGCTGATTTAGATTTGGGTGGTTCACGTATTTCACAAGTTCGTATATTAGTTGATGGAACGCATTATATCAAAGGAATGGCTATATACTCCGACAATATGCCGGATGGCGTTGATGTTGTATTTAATACAAATAAAAAACGCGGAACACCCGTTAAAGATGTTTTAAAGAAGATCAAAGACGATCCCGAAAATCCATTTGGTTCAAACATTAAGGATGCTGAACTCGGAGGGCAGTATTGGTATATCGATAAGAACGGTAAGAAGAAGCTAGGACTTATCAATAAGAGGGCAGACGAAGGAGATTGGTCTGAATGGAAAGATAAAGTACCGTCTCAGTTTTTATCAAAGCAACCACATCATTTGGCAAAACAACAATTAAAATTAGCCATTGATGACAAGAAGATGGAGTTTGACGAAATTTGTGCGCTTACTAATCCTACCGTTAAGAAAAGATTACTGCAATCATTTTCTGATGATTGTGATTCGGCAGCTGTGCATTTGCAAGCAGCGGCTTTTCCAAGACAAAAGTATCATGTAATTATACCTATACCTACTATGAAAGATAACGAAGTATACGCACCTAAGTATGAGAATGGTGAACGTGTAGCATTAGTTCGTTATCCGCATGGTGGGACTTTTGAAATACCTATTTTAACTGTTAACAACAAACAAATCAACGCTAAAAAAGCGTTAGGTAACACAATAGACGCAATCGGTATTAATAGTAAGGTAGCCGAACGTTTATCAGGAGCTGACTTCGATGGTGACACGGTTATGGTTATACCTACTAGCGGTAAAGTTAAGATTACTTCTACTCCTGCCTTAGAAAAGCTAAAAGGATTTGATCCCAAAATGGAGTACGGCACTATTAAAAAGACGGACGGATATTACAATAGTTCAGGTAAAAAAGTAAAGATAATGAGTGAAAGTTTTAAGCAAAAACAGATGGGTATTGCATCTAATCTTATTACTGACATGACCTTAAAGGGGGCCAACGATGATGAAAAAGCTAGAGCTGTACGTCACAGTATGGTTGTTATTGACGCAGTCAAACATCATCTTGATTATCAAAAAAGCTATGTTGAAAATGGTATAGCTGCTTTAAAGAAGAAATATCAAGGACATTATGATGATGACGGGAAGTACCACGAAGGTGCGTCTACCCTTATATCAAGAGCAAAGTCCCCTACACAGGTGGATAAAAGACAGGGTACCCCTAAGATAAATATCAAAGGGGCCCCATACTATGATCCAACTAAACCAGAGGGTGCATATGTATACAAGAACGCAGATAACCTAGAATACCAGGTCAAGCAAACAAGTAAGACCGGCAAGGTATCTTATGTGACAAAAACTAGAACTGAAGAAGTTTCAAAAATGTCTAATACAGATGATGCCCGTACTCTTATATCGTCTAAGAATACCCCCATGGAAAGATTGTATGCTGATTATGCCAACACTATGAAAGCTATGGCTAATCAGGCTCGTAAAGAAATGGTATCTACTGGAAAAATTAAGTATTCCAAAACCGCAAAGACAGCCTATCAAAAAGAAGTTGTGTCTTTAAATGAACAACTTAAAGAGGTAATGAAGATGAAGCCTCGAGAAAGAAAGGCGCAGCTAATGACCAATGCTGAAGTAAATGCCAAAAAGCAGTCTAATCCGAATATGACCAAAGATGAGGAAAAGAAATTAAAGCAGCAAACACTTAACAAGTACAGAGATGCTGTCGGCGCTAAACGTATAGCTATTGACATAACTGATAAACAATGGGAAGCCATTCAAGCTGGCGCTATAAGTGAATCAATACTCAAACAGATACTGGATAACACTGATATCGATGCCATTAGAGAGCGAGCAACTCCTAGAGTTAGGAAAGAACTATCACCAGCTAAACTAAGCAAGATTAAACAAATGAATTCAATGGGATACACTCAAGCTGAAATAGCTAAAGCAGTTGGAGTATCCACATCAACAGTGTCAAACTACATTAAACCAAAAAAAAGAAAGGAGTAAATATTTATGGCAAACAAATGTTTATTAACTACAAATGATAATCCTTACAATCCAATTGACCAGTTTACTCAATGGTTAATGTTCGACATCGAAAAAGGATACAACACTTGTGAATATCTTGATCGAATTGCTAGAACTTCTGAACAATTTTCAGATGAAGAAAACGATTTGGAAATTGAAAGAGCAATTGATGAGATAATCAAATACGATTTCATGAATGTATATAAAAAAATAGTATTGAATTGACAGATACATCAATAGCATATCAAACATTTACAAGTTAAGGCATAGTAGGGGGGTCTTGAAATCCACACCCCCTCCTAATATCGCGGCCCTCCTAAAAAATTCTCCGGGGGTCGTTTTCTGTAAATGTTTTTATTTTTCCTACGGTATTTAGAGGGTTCTCATCATTTAACGGATAACACAATAGAGTTAGGCATAACTGTTTCTATTCAAAAAATTTCTCCTTTCGGATTTTTATATCAACTAACCAGTCATTAGTAGAGCATCGATAAAACATAATATATAAAGTCTGAGAACCCTCTAAATACCGTAGGAATCTACAATGAAAAATATAAAAGGAGGCGACGAACTATGCGCAAAGTCAAGCCAAGTGAGGAGAAACCTGTGAAAAAATCCAGACGTGCTCTAACGCCTGATGCTAGAGAGAATCAATTAGTTGCTTTGGCGGTAGATCTCGCTGAACAACAAATCCGAGATGGTACTGCATCGTCACAAGTAATAACGCATTTTTTAAAACTTGGTACTGCTAAAGAACGTCTTGAACGCGAAAAACTTGAACAGGAAAATGCATTACTTAGAGCACGGACTGAAGCAATACAAGGCGAGAAGCGTTCCGAAGAATTGTATTTAAAAGCATTAAAAGCTATGCAAGTTTACAGTGGCAATGATGATGACAGTTAGAACATATTCTGAATTGATTAAACTAAAAACATTTAAAGAACGATTCGATTATTTAAAAGTTGATGGTGTAGTTGGAGAAGATACTTTTGGATACAGCAGATGGTTAAACCAACGGTTCTACAAATCACCAGAATGGAAATCAATTCGTGATTATGTCATATCTAGAGATTTAGGATGTGATTTAGGTCTTGAGGGTTACGAAATTCAGGATCGTATCATCATTCATCATTTAAATCCGTTAACAATTGATGACATTAAAAACATGACTGATTTTGCTATTAATCCAGAATACATGATTTGTACTACACACCGTACACATTTAGCCATTCATTACGGTAGCGAAGATATGTTACCAAAAGAAGTCACGACAAGAACAAAAAATGATACTTGTCCGTGGAAATTGAATTAAGGAAGGAGATAGTTGAATGATAGAAACCACCCCAATAATCAATGATTTCGACAGCATACTTACATCAATTAAGAAGCTCAATGGCATAGCTTCAACATGCAAAAACTTTGATATAGACATCATAATGTATATCAACTCAACATTTATGGATTTACATCAACTTGGAGTTGGTCCATGTGATGGTTTTGAAATACATGATGCGCAAACTAGATGGGTTGATTTTATACAGTCTGGCATCCTATTAAATGCTGTCAAGTCTTATATGCACTTAAAAGTACTAATGCTGTTTGATCCACCTTCGAGCTCCGTTGTTATTGAGTCAATTAATAGGCTTATCGATCGGTTTGAATGGAGAATTAATGCAGAAGTTGAATCTAAACCAGGAGGCATAAAAACAAAATGATTGAAAAAGAATTAAAACATTACGGCGTATTAGGTATGAAGTGGGGGCATAGGAAACAATCTAGACCCATGAGCGAAGACGCTAAAAAAGCTAAAAATTTAAAAAAGAAAAAAGTTAGTGAGATGTCTAATTCTGAACTTAAGCGATTAAACGAACGAATGAATCTTGAACAAAATTATAAACGCTTAAATCCGAATACTGTTAAAAAAGGAACGACTTATTTAGGTAGCGCTGTTGTTACAACTGGGTCAATACTGGCCTTATACAATAACAGTGATCGTCTTATCCAGTTAGGAAAAAAATGTCTAAGACTATAACACATATTATATGACATTATCTAATACTGCGACGCCTAAATATTATGGACAGTTTCGAGATGCTGTTTTAAGGGGCGAGATACCTGTATGTAAAGAAATCTCGATGCAAATGAATCGTATAGACGGTTTCATTGCCAATCCCGGAATTTACTATGATGACCAAGCCGTTGAAGGATGGATAAAATTCTGTGAAAGTGAATTAACTTTGACTGACGGATCGGATCTCAAATTACTGGATAGCTTTAAACTTTGGGGTGAAGATGTATTTGGCTGGTATTACTTTGTAGAAAGAAGTGTATGGGAACCTAGTCCAGATGGACATAGTGGACGTTATGTTACTAAAACTATAAAAAAACGTTTGATTAATAAGCAATATTTAATAGTTGGTCGAGGCGCTGCTAAATCAGTTTATGGATCGTGTATACAAGGATATTTCTTAAACATTGATACTAGCACAACGCATCAGGTGACCACAGCGCCTACTATGAAGCAGGCAGAAGAAATCATGTCACCTTTAAGGACAGCAATCACGAGGTCAAGAGGGCCTCTTTTTGAGTTCTTAACCGACGGATCTTTGCAAAATACCACTGGGTCCAAGGCAAAACGACAAAAATTATCAGCAACAAAAAAGGGAATTGAAAATTTCTTAACAGGTTCATTACTAGAAGTACGTCCAATGAGTGTCGCTAAGTTACAAGGATTGCGATGTAAAATAGCCACCGTAGATGAATGGTTATCTGGAGATATTAGAGAAGACCCTATAGGGTCTATTGAACAAGGGGCTTCCAAATTAGACGACTACTTGATTGTTGCTACTAGTTCAGAAGGTACTGTCCGTAATGGCAGTGGCGATACGATTAAAATGGAATTAATGGATATACTCAAAGGCGAATACATTAATCCGCATGTTTCTATATGGTGGTATAAATTAGACTCAATCGAAGAAGTGGCTTATCCACAAATGTGGCCTAAAGCTAATCCAAATATTGGTAAAACCGTGACGTATGAAGTATATCAATTAGATGTCGAAAGAGCTGAAAAAGCCCCTGCAAATAGAAATGACATATTAGCAAAACGTTTTGGTATACCAACAGAGGGGTATACTTATTACTTTACATATGAAGATACGCTTCTTCATAAAAAAAGAGATTTTTGGCAGATGTCTTGCTCATTGGGCATTGACTTATCTCAAGGGGACGATTTTTGCGCTTTCACGTTTTTGTTCCCGTTAGCTAACGGATGTTTCGGAGTAAAAACTCGAAATTATATATCTTCCTTGACTTTTGGAAAGTTACCTCCAGCAATGAAGGCAAAATACGAAACTTTCATCGACGAGGGGAGTTTGATGATTCTTGACTGTACTGTATTGGATATGGACGACGTTTACGCGGATTTAGAAAATCATATTTCTAGTAATGGATATGATGTTAACTGTGTAGGATACGATCCATATAATGCCAAGTCATTTATAGAACAATGGACTATAGATAATGGCCCATTCGGTATAGAAAAAGTTCCACAAGGAGCTAAAACGGAATCAGTTCCACTGGGAGAGTTAAAGGATTTAGCTGAAGAAAGAATGCTTTTGTTTGATGAGGAAATTATGAAATTTGCTCTAGGTAACTGCATAACAATCGAGGATAGTAACGGTAATAGAAAATTATTAAAGAAAAGATACGAAGCAAAAATCGACCCAGTAGCGGCAATGATGGATGCTTATATTGCTTATAAAGCTAATAAAGATGCTTTTTAAAACAAAAAAAAATCAAAATGGAGGAAAATAGATGGAAATGAGATTAGGTTCTAGAGTCAAAAATGCATGGAACACATTCATGAATAAGGACCCCACATATATGTATCATGACATAGGTCCAGGATATTCGTTGAGACCGGATAGACCTAGGATGTCAAGAGGTAACGAGCGATCGATAGTGACGTCTGTGTATAACAGGATTGCACTGGATGTTGCATCTTTGAATATTAAACATGCAAAATTAGATAAAGATGGCCGTTTTATAGGAGAAGTTAGTTCTAGATTAAATGAATGCCTCAATCTAGAGGCAAATATTGATCAGACAGGTCGAGCTTTTATACAGGATGTTGTTATATCGATGATGGACGAAGGTGTTGTTGCGATGGTTCCAGTTGATATAATATCGAAACATGGAAACGCAAATTCGTACGATATTGAAACCATGCGAACTGGTAAAATATTGGAATGGTATCCGCAACATGTGAAAGTGAGAGTATATAACGATAGAACAGGACAAAAGGAAGATAAAATAGTACCTAAACGTTTTGTTTGTATTGTAGAAAATCCACTATATGCAGTAGTTAATGAACCTAATTCAACTATGCAGCGCCTTATAAGGAAACTGAATATATTAGATGCTATTGATGAGCAAAGCGGTTCTGGTAAATTAGATTTGATTATTCAGTTACCATATGTAGTTAAAACTGAACTTAAACGTCAACAGGCTCAAGATCGCCTAAAAAATATAGAGGAACAATTGAAAGGACCATATGGCATTGCTTATACCGATGCTACGGAACGTATTACGCAATTGAACCGTCCAGTTGAAAATAATCTAATGAAACAGATTGAGTATTTGACGAGTATGCTATACAGCCAGTTAGGGCTCACTCAGAGTATATTAGATGGAACAGCTGATGAACAGACTATGCTTAATTATTACAACCGTACATCGGAACCTATTATTTCGACTATAGTTGACGAAATAAAGCGTAAATGGTTGACAAGAACTGCCAGAACGCAGGGTCAATCTATTGTGGTTTTTAGAGATCCGTTTAAACTCGTTCCAGTTTCGCAAATCGCTGAAATTTCAGACAAGTTTACTAGAAACGAAATTGCAACATCTAATGAAATTAGACAAGTAATTGGATGGAAACCATCTGATGACCCAAAAGCAGATGAACTTAGAAACAGTAATATTAGCGCACCTAAACAGGGTGCGTTTTTTGACGTTTCAAATAAAAAATTAGAGGAGGAAAATCAAAATGGATAAAGAATATGATTTTTCCGGATGGGCTACGAGAAATAATCTTAAATGCTCAGATGGAAGAGTTATTAGAGCCAATGCATTTAAACACAACGATGGCGAAAGAGTCCCATTAGTATGGAACCATAATCATGATGATCCACGCAATATTCTTGGTTATGCGGTGCTAGAAAACCGACCAGAGGGAGTGTATTCGTATGGAAAATTCAATGATACAGATGACGGACAACATGCCAAAAAATTAGTGCAGCATGGGGACATCAGTGCACTGTCAATCCACGCAAACAATCTTAAGCAGAATGGTCCGGATGTGTTGCATGGGGATATTAAAGAATTAAGTTTAGTAATTGGTGGTGCTAATCCAGGTGCCGTGATCGAATCGGTTATTAGTCACGGAGAGGGTTCAGTCGAAGAATCAATCGTATTTATTGGTGAGGAATTTATCGAGGTAAGACCCGACCATGCCACATTTGTTAAGAATCAAGAATTTATGCATTCAGATGTAGATAATCCAAAACTGAAAGAAAAGGAGTCTGGTGATGTGGCAGACGATAAAGACAAAACAGTCAAAGAAATTTTAGATACACTCACTGAAGAACAAAAAACAGTCGTAGCATATGCGATTGGATCCGCATTGGAAAATGCTGAAGTAGACGATGAAGATGATGAAGTTAAACATAATTACGATGGAGGAAATACAATGAAACGTAACTTATTTGAATCAGATAACGAACGCGTTGATGGGACAACATTAACACATTCGGATGAAATGGCTATTATATCATTAGCTAAGCAAAGAGATGTTGGAAGTTTAAGAAGAGCTATGGAAATTTATGCTGAAGAAAATGAACTATCTCACGGCATTGATGATATTGAAACACTATTCCCAGATTATAAGGATGTACGCCCTGGCGCTCCAGAAATGATTACCCGCGATTTAGGATGGGTAGGGGATGTAATGCAAAAAGTACATAAATCTCCTATTAGTAGAATCAGAACCCGTCAAGCTGATGTTCGAGGTGAAGATTTAAGAGGCTCAGGCTACCAAAAAGGTAAAAAGAAAAATATTTCTGGTAATATCAAATTATTAAAACGTACAACAGATCCACAAACGGTATATCGTAAAGATGCATTGCATAGAGACGACATTGTAGATATCACTGATTTCGATGTTACTAGTTATCAATATGAAGTTATGCGTCAAAATTTACATGAAGAGCTTGCAGTTGCTTTCATGATTGGAGATGGTCGTGAAGAAGGCGATGAGAACAAAATTAGCGAAGAACATATTCGTCCAATTTGGACAGATGATGATTTATACACTATCCATACCGATGTGGATGTGGCGGCAGCTAAAGCAGAATTGCAAGGTTCTAATACATCGGCTAATTTTGGAGATAACTATATTCGGGCAGAAGCAATTATTACAGCAGCTTTATATTCTCGTGAAAAATATAAAGGAAGCGGTACTCCAGACTTCTATTGTACACCACACTTGCTAAATGTAATGTTGCTAGCAAGAGATTTAAATGGACGTCGTATCTATGATTCTAAATCAGATTTAGCAGCAGCTTTAAACGTTGCTGAAATCAGAACTGCTGAGCAATTCGAAGGTAAAACTAGAACTACTAAAGATAACAAGCAAAAGAAACTATTAGGTATCTTTGTCAACTTAGCTGATTATTATGTTGGTTCCACTAAAGGTGGAGAAATCACTAAATTTGAGCAATTCGATATCGATTTCAATCAAAACAAATATTTAATTGAAACAAGATTATCTGGAGCATTAACTAAAGTATATTCAGCTATTGCTTTAGAAGAACCAGTAGCTGAACCAGCTGCTTAATTAATAAAAACTGGAGGAAATTCAAAATGACTAAATGGTTTGGTGTTATAGGCTTTGCTGAATCTAAAGAAACTTCAACCGACGTATGGGAAGAAGTTATTACCGAATACGAGTATTATGGCGATGTGATTAAGAACCGATATAAGTTGCAATCAACTGATCAAGTGGTTGACAATTTCATCGTATCAAATGATATTAGTGTCATTGCTGACTCATTTGTCACCGAGAATTTCCACCATATGAAATATATAGAATATATGGGTGCCAAGTGGAAAATAATTTCAGCTGAAGTCCAATATCCTAGAATTATTATTTCGATGGGAGGAGTATACAATGATGATGAGTAGAGAACGATTAAGTGCTATATTACACGAAGTTCTTGGAAGTGATAATGTATATTATCAACCTCCTGAGTCAGTAAAAATGAAGTATCCAGCAATAGTATACACGAGAGATTCAATCGATAATACATATGCTAATAACGGAGTGTATAAGCAGGAAAGAGCTTATATAATAACCGTAATAGATAAGAATCCTGATAGTGAAATTGTCGAAAAAGTTTCTAGATTACCTAGATGTCGTCACAGTAGACATTTCACTTCAGATAATCTTAATCATGATGTATTTACATTATATTATTAGAACAAATTAAAAGGAGGACAAAACATGTCTAGATTAGAATGGGATAAAACCGGAGAACGCTTATACGAAACAGGAGCTGACCAAGGAGTGCTTTATCTACAAGAGGCAGGGGCTTATTCTAAGGGTGTAGCTTGGAACGGTTTAACAGCAGTGAATGAAAGTCCATCCGGAGCAGAGTCTACCCCACTTCATGCAAATAACAAGAAATATTTGAATTTAAAATCAACTGAAGAATTTGCAGCAACTATTGAAGCTTATACATATCCAGATGAATTTGCTGAATGTGATGGTTCAGCGGAATTAGTTCCTGGTGTGAAAATTGGTCAGCAACCACGTAAAACTTTTGGGTTATCCTATAGAACACGATTAGGTAATGATACAGAAGGAATTAATCACGGGTATAAAATTCATTTAGTATATGGTTGCGATGCGGCACCATCTGAAAAAAGCTATCAAACTATCAATGACAGCCCAGAAGCTATTACATTTTCTTGGGAATGCTCTACAACACCAGTTGATGTAATTGGGCATAACCCAACAGCTCATGTGGAAATTGAATCAACTAAAGTGGATGCTGAAAAATTAAAAGCATTAGAAGATATTTTATACGGAACAAACGCAGGTGCTGAGGGCGCTCCTGCCGCAACAGAACCTCGTTTACCATTACCTGCTGAAGTAGCTGAAATTATTGGTAAAGCAGCAGGATAAATCATAAATAAAAAGCTGGGGTTTTACTAATTAATTCCAGCTTTTTTAGAGGAGAAAATGTATTATGTCTAACCAAGAAGGCTTATTAGATAAGCAATACGAGTTAATCTATATTGAATTACCAAAAACAATTCACGGTATTTTAGTCGATACAGCATACGTATCAGGCTACGACAAAGAACTTATTGATTTAATGGCAAATACGATGGCTAAAAGAATTGAAGCTGAAATTAAATCTATTTCTGAAATGCTTAAAAACTATGATTTACCTAAATGATCAGATATCACATTTACAGCTATTTTACTCAAGATGTCTAGGGCAAACGAACCTACTTTTTTGGCTTTGGCTTTAGTTTCTTCCCATATGCTATCATCTTTAATATTTGATAAAAATTGGTGTCCTGTAGGGAGTATATCGTAGATGAAAAAATGAGGACAATATGCTAAATTTTTCATTACGGGGTTAGCTTTAATCATCCCCATATCATTAAGTTGTTTAATAGCGTATAATAGTTCTTCTGAGGTTCCGTTTTCGTCACCTTGCGATTCTAGTATGCTATTTACGACCTGTGCACTATTTAATTTTTCACCCATTTTTTGATTATCTTCTAAGTATATTAGTACTGCTCGAACACTATTCGGATTTAAGTTCATATAATTACTCCTTTATTTGAAATTTAGAAAGCATTAAAGACCTAATACAGAAGCGATAAAATAAACGAGTATTACAAATATAATGAATATAATCAATCCAATTGTTGAGTTTCGATCTTCTCTGGCTTTTATACGTTTTCGCTCTAATTCTAACTTATGCTGTAATTCTAAATTTTTTCTTTTTTCCTCTTGCTTGATCTGATATCTAGTTTTTTTGCGTGGGACCTTTGCTTTATAGTCTATATGCTTTTCGGCAACTTTTTCAACATCAGCCTCTAGATTTACTTCTTGTTTTCTTAAATTAAGATTAAATTTCATATCTGGCCCCTCCACCTTGCTATCATTTTAACAAATAGTTATAGTACTATTCAATATTAAAATACAATTTTATTATTTAATGTTATAATTATTATAGATTTGGAAAGGGGTAAATCAAAATGAAGAAAATATTAACATACATACTATGTTTAGCAATGCTGTTTGGAGTGTTTGGGTGTAGTAACAATTCTAAAGATATTAGCGAAGATGATAAGAAAATCGAGAAAAAAGATAAAGATGAGGAAGAGTACGATGCATATGCAAAAAAAATGCAAAAGAAAATAGAGACTTTTGATTATAAGGACTTAGAAAATAAAGCGCCTAATGTGAAAAAATACCTATCAATGAACGAAAAGATAAGTTCGAAAAACTGTAATCATACTGATAAAGTTACAAATAAGTTTTATATTCAATGGACAATCAGTGAATGCAGTGACAAAACGTTTTATGATAAATATATAACAGCATGTAAAGAATTAAATTTTGGAAACGAGTTCAATGAAAACATATTAACTGAGGGTGAGTGGTATAGTTTTGATGCTTTATCTAGCATTGATCCTAACATTGACATTGAAGTTGATTATGTTGTGAGCGATAAAACAGTAGAAATCACACTCTACTGTAAAGACACAATTGAATAACTATATTTATGAGCCTTATACAGGCTCTTTTTTTGTTTATTCAAAAATTAAAAATGAAAAGGAGAAATTAATTATGTTAAAGAAAACAATTACTTATACAGATTACAATGGAATGGAAAGAACTGAAGACTTTTATTTCAATCTATCAAAAGCGGAATTAATGGAAATGGAAATGAGTACTACTGGTGGTATGGAAGCATATGTGGAAAAAATTGTCAATGCACAGGATGCACCGGCAATCGTACAAACATTTAAAGAATTAATTCTTAAATCATATGGAGAAAAGAGTCTTGACGGAAAACGATTTGAGAAATCACCAGAAAAGGCAGATGCATTTGCCCAAACGGAAGCATACTCAGAATTATTCATGGAGCTGGCGACAAACACAGATTCTGCTATTAAATTTTGTAATGGAATTATGCCTAAGACTGTAACTGAAAAAATTGAAAATAAAGAACCATCAATCGAAAACTAATAAAGGAGCGTGAAAGCGATGCTTGATATCACAATACCTGCTAGAGAACTGTGGGATGAAAAGCAACAAATGTTTATTACTACTAAGAAGCAAATATTACGACTCGAGCATTCGCTTGTTTCGCTTTCTAAGTGGGAGTCAAAATGGTGCAAACCGTTTCTATCAAAAGATAAACATACAGTAGAAGAAACTATAGATTATATAAAGTGTATGACACTAACCCAAAATGTTGATTCTACTGTATATCTATGTTTTACAGAAAGAGAGATTAAGATAGTTGAACAATATATTGACAATCCAATGACTGCAACAAAGATATCAAGCACTAATTTATCAGGAGGTAGTGGTGGTGTAATTAGAGAAACAATCACGTCTGAACTAATATATTATTGGATGGTGTCATTGAATATACCATTCGAATGCCAAAAATGGCATCTTAATCGGCTGATTACATTAATTAAAGTTTGCAATATCAAGAACCAACCACCTAAAAAGCGAAGTGCAAAAGAAATTATGAGCCGTAATGCTGCCCTAAATGCTGCTAGAAGAGAACAATTAAAATCGAAAGGATAATACTATATGAAAAATGCTATAACTTTTAAGCAAAAAAGTAATTTTTCTAAAACGATAAAACATCTTAATCGAATAAAAGGTGTCGTTACCATTGATATGTTTGAGAAATACGGCAAACAGGGCGTAGCAGCATTAGCGTCGGCAACTCCTGTTGACTCAGGAAAAACCGCTAATTCATGGAGTTATAAGATAGAAAATAACAGGGGATCAATATCGATCTCCTTTTTTAATTCAAATATTCAAAATGGAGTTCCTATTGCTATCATCATTCAATATGGTCATGGGACTCGAAATGGAGGCTGGGTACAGGGGCGAGATTATATCAATCCTGCTATTCAGCCTATTTTTGATCAAATGACAAAAGAAATTTGGAGGGAGGTGACTAAACGATGAGTAAAGTAATTGATGAGCAAATTGTTTCGATGCAGTTCGATAATCGGCATTTCGAAGAAAACGTAAAGACGTCGTTAGGTACAATAGATAAACTTAAACAAAGTTTAAATTTAAAAGGAGCCAGCAAAGGTCTAGAAGATATTGGAAAAGCTGCTAGTAAAGTTGACGTTGGACCAATAAGTGGCGCTGTTGATGTAATGCGTATTAAGTTTTCAGCAATGCAGGTAGTAGCTGTTACGGCTTTAACGAATATAACAAACACTGCAATCAATGCGGGCGAACGAATTACATCAGCTTTAACTATCGATCCAGTTAAGACCGGTTTTCAAGAGTATGAAACTCAAATCAACGCGATTCAAACAATCTTAGCCAATACTCAAAGTAAAGGTACTAATCTCCAACAGGTAACTAAGGCACTAGATGAGTTAAACCATTACGCAGATATGACCATTTATAATTTTACTGAAATGACTCGTAATATTGGGACATTTACCGCCGCTGGTATAGATTTAGATACATCAGTTTCAGCAATCAAGGGTATTGCAAACTTAGCAGCGGTATCGGGTTCAACATCGCAGCAAGCTAGCACTGCTATGTATCAATTATCGCAAGCCTTAGCAGCAGGAACTGTTAAGCTAATGGACTGGAACTCTGTGGTTAATGCCGGTATGGGTGGTCAGGTATTTCAGGATTCGCTTAAAGAGACAGCTCGATTACATGGTATAGCGATTGATCAAATGATTAAAGACGAAGGTTCATTTAGAGAAACATTGCAAAAAGGATGGCTTACATCTGAAATCCTTACTGAGACATTGGCTAAGTTCACTGGTGATTTAAATGAGGACCAGCTACGGACTATGGGGTATACTGAGGAGCAAATTACATCAATAATCAAAATGGGTCAAACTGCTAACGATGCAGCTACTAAAGTCAAAACGTTTACACAATTATTTGATACATTAAAAGAAGCTGCTCAATCTGGATGGACTAAAAGTTGGGAAATCATTGTAGGTGATTTTGAAGAAGCAAAAGAACTGCTTACCGAAATTAGCGATGCAGTTGGAGGAATAATCGGTGCCCAAGCAGATGCTCGAAACCAGATGCTTCAGGAATGGAAAGATGAAGGCGGTCGAGTAGCTTTAATAGAATCTTTTAGAAATGCATTTGAGGGATTAGGTAGCGTCATTAAACCAATATCAGAAGCGTTTAGAGATATTTTTCCAAGGACAACGGGTAAACAATTGGCAGACATTACTAAGTCGTTACAAGAATTCACTTCGCATCTAAAACTTAGTGATGAACAATCTTCCAAATTAAAAACGACGTTCAAAGGTTTATTTGCAATGATAAATATGATTAAGGATGCGTTTATAACTATTGGTGGACCAGTGTTAGAACTGACCTCTACTATATTTTCTACTTTATTGGATGTAATGCTTGATATAGGCTCAGCTTTTGGAAGTTTTGTAACAAATGTTAATACAGCTACCGAAAAAACAAATGTATTTTCTGGAATTATCAATACTTTAATAGGGGTTATAAAGGGAGCAGGGAATGTAGTAAGAACCGTGTTTACCGGATTATTCGACATAATTGGTGGCACAGGAGGAACGTTAGTAAAAATACTAGATTATATAGGTACTGCGTTATCTAAAATTACGCTAGATGACATAGGAGGAATTGTCAATACATTATCAATGGGCGGTATTGGGTATGGGGTTAACAAAATTCTTCAAAATATTACCACTCCATTGCAATTGTTTAATGAAACAGTTAGTCAGAGTATTGGTAATGTATCAGGTGTATCAGGTGTATTAGATGATTTAAGAGGTTGCTTAGTCGCATATCAAGATCAACTAAAAGCAGGTACGTTAAAACATATAGCTACCGCTATAGCAATATTATCAGGTTCATTATTGATATTATCGGCAATTAATCCAAAAAAATTAGGTACCGCTATTGTTGCTATATCCACACTATTCACAGAATTAATATTTGCAATGCAAATGTTTGCAAAGATTAATAAATTGCAAGTTGGAACTGCAAAATCCATAGCTGTAATGGTTGGAATGTCGACGTCTATATTAATACTTGCCTCTGCGATGAAAAGTCTAGCAAAACTTGATTTGGAGGGATTAGCTAAAAGTATTGGTGGCTTAATCATTGCCGGTGGATCTATAGTGGCTTTTGTGAAAATTTTGGAGATGTCGAAAGCTAGCATACCTAAAGGTACAGTCAACTTAATTATCCTTGCTACGGCGCTTAAGATTATGGCGTCTGTTTGTCAAGACTTCGCAAAAATGGATTGGGAAGGATTTGCTAAAGGACTGGTGGGTATATCTGGCTTTTTCGTTGGTATTTCGTCATTTTTAAATAAAACTAATGTATCACAAAATACTATTCAAGCTGCTACAAGTATATTTATACTGTCTACTGCACTGAAAGTTTTATCGTCAGTAGTAAAAGACTTTTCTAAATTAGATTGGATTGGTATAGGTAAAGGTTTGGTTGGAGTTAAAATTTTATTGAGCGAATTATCAGGCTTTAGTAAAAGAATTCCGTCGAAAAGCAATTTTGTCGAGATGGGAGTTGGCATGATCGGAATAGCCGCTGCTGTTAAATTGCTGTCATTAGCGGTTAGAGAATTTGCTGGATTAAATTGGGTTGAGATGATAACAGGTCTTGCTACTATGGGATTAGCATTAACTGAAATAACCCTAGTTACGCGTCATATTAAAACTTCCAACATAATTGAGACTGGTGCTAGTTTAGTTTTAATGGCCACCGCGCTTAATATAATGGCTTTAGCTTTGCATAGTATCAGTAAATTAAGTATTATCGATTCTGCAAAAACATTAGTAACATTGGGGATTGCTTTATTTGGATTGTCAAAAGGATTAAAAGCTATGCGTGATACTGCTGATGGCTCTATTGCATTGATTTTAGCGGCTGGAGCTATCGGTTTATTAGCAGTGGAATTAAAAATATTAGGTACTATGAATATAGATGCACTAGGAATAAGTCTATCTGCTATAGCTGGTGTATTTGGTATAATAGCTGTTTTGGGTAAATCGTTAGCTGGTTCCGCACAAGGAATTATGGCTTTATCAATATCCCTATTATCATTAGCGGGGTCAACCGTCTTATTTGGGGCTGGAATATCTTTGATTGGTGGCGGTTTACTAATGATTGCGGAAGCTATTAACACTATATTAAAGAGCGTTACGAAGAGTATAGACGGGTTTATAGAAATAATAAAAGCCCTGGTTAAATCAGTTGGCGATATTATTATAGAAGTAGCTAGAGTTATAACACGTTCTGCTCCAGAAATAGGCGAAGCATTTATAACGTTAATCGCAGTTGGTGCTAAAGCAATTAGTGCTACAGTTCCATTGTTAGCTGAAACCTTTATTAAAGTTATCGGGCAGGTTATAAGCTCGTTAAAAGATAACGTAGGTCAAATAGCATCTGACATTTTTGATATGCTGATATCAGTGTTAAATGTTTTGGCAGATAAAATGCCGGAATTAGTATCCGCAGGTGTAAAGGTATTTTCAGCATTTTTTACAAGTCTTTCAAAGGCTTTAAATGATTTATCAGCTACAGAATTAAAAACATTTGTCTCATCTATTAATATATTATCCGATGTCATGCTCAAATTATCGATGACCATGTTTATTATAAAGAACATGCCTCTTACTGGAGCTGTTAAGGCATTAGGGATTCTTGCAATAGCTGTAGGTGGACTAACGGCTATTCTAACTGCCCTTGGCGGTATATCGAGAATACCCGGAGTAAATTGGCTTGTCGAAAAGGGTGGAGCATTACTTAGCGATATCGGCTATGCGATTGGTTCATTTATTGGCAATATTCTTGGGGGAATTTCAGCTGGCGCGACCTCAGGGTTACCAATTCTTGGAAATAACTTATCTGAGTTTATGAATAACATAAGTAATTTTGTTGATGGAGCATCTAAAATAGATAGCTCATCAATGCAAGGAATTAAAGTGTTAGCCGAAGCCATCATGATTTTAACTGCTTCTAATATTGCACAAGGAATAGGAGCGTGGTTTGTTGGAGATGCTTCATTTGACTACTTTGCAAAAAGTATAGAGTCTCTAGGCGAAGGGTTGGCCAATTTTTCTAATTCCATTGGAGGCAATAAAGTAAATTCATCGGAAATTCAAAATGCAGCAAACGCGATTAAAATATTGATAGATTTATCGAATGAAATGCCTAAGACTGGCGGTATCTAGCAAAAACTAGTTGGCGGAATAGACATCGGTTCATTTGGTGACAGTTTAAAAACGCTTGGCAAAGGTATTGCTGATTTCGCTAAAGTAACAAAAGATGTTAAAACAGATTCAGTTACTTCAGTTGCTAATGCTGGAAAAGTATTGGTGTCATTAAGTAAATCTATACCTAAAACAGATGGATTATTTCAGCACCTGACAGGTACAACAGACATTGATAAGTTTGGAAAATCTCTAAAAGCATTAGGTAAGGGAATCGCCGATTTTGGAAGAGAAGTAAAAGATGTTAAACCAAGTATGGTAAAAACAATAGCTAATGCTGGCAAGTCCTTAACATCTTTAGCCAAAACAATACCCGAATCAGGGGGGTTGTTTAGTTTTATCGCTGGTGAAATAGATATAGTGGGGTTTGGCAAATCATTAAAAGCACTAGGAAAAGGAATTGCTGATTTTGGAAAAGAGACTAAAGATGTTAAAGCAGATTCAGTGAAGGCGGCAACAAACGCTGGAGAAATGATAACTGCTTTAACCAATTCAATTCCTAAGTCGGGCGGTTTAATTAGTAAAATAATTGGCGAAATCGATGTCGTCAGCTTTGCATCCCAGTTAAAAACACTAGGCGTTGGCTTAAAAGACTTCTCAAATGAAGTAAAAGATTTTAATCCATCTAATGCTGAAGCAGCAACTAATGCAGGAAAAACCCTAGCTTCTTTAGCCAAGAGTCTGCCTACCGATGGTGGATTTTTTAGTATTTTCACAGGAAATATTGATATAAAAGGTTTTTCTGAAAAGTTGAAGCCATTAGGCAAAGGATTAGCTGATTTCTCAAAAGAAGTTTCGGGAAATATAGATTCTTCAGCTGTGGAAAGTGCGTCATCGGCTGGTATGATACTTGCTAAATTAAAAGAATCATTACCTAATGAAGGTGGCATTTTTGAGATTTTTACCGGTCGAACAGCAAGTTTAGAAGAATTCGCTAATAGTCTACCTATACTTGGCAAAGGTATTGCTAATTTCTCTACTGAAGTTTCTGGAAAGATAGATTCCACGGCAATAATTGCCGCTGCTGAAGCGTGCAAAAATTTATCAAAGGTTAAGAGTAGTTTAGATAAAGAGGGAGGAATTCTTGAATGGTTTACAGGTAAACGAATGCCTATATCGGAATTCGCTGATAGTTTACCAAAGCTTGGAGAAGGATTAACTAGCTTTTCTAAATCATTAGGAGATCAGTTTAATGCTTCAAATGTTTCCGAAGCTGCAAAAGCTACTAAAAATCTAGCTCAAATAAAAAACGAACTTGGAAAAAGCGGTGGTATATTAGAATGGTTTACTGGTAAAGCAGTAAGCATAGCAACATTTGCTACTCAAATTCCTAAATTGGGTGAAGGCCTAGCTAGTTTTACATCATCTTTAGGTACTGATTTTAATGCGTCTAATGCATCTGCTGCGGTTGAAGTAGCTAATAAGCTAGCCGAGATTAAAAATACACTAGGTTCTGAAGGTGGGGTAATCGCATGGTTTACAGGTGATTCTGTAAACTTAAAGGATTTCGGAAGCAGTCTAAAATCGTTTGGTGCATCAATCAGTGAATTCTCAACAGCCGTTAAGGATGTTAAAACTGATTCTATGAATGCCGCAGTGAAGGTAGTTGAAAAGATTTCTACTTTAGCTACTAATTTAAAAGAAGAAAAATTCGATATAGCTGAATTGAAAACACTAGCAACCGGTCTAAAAACTTTAGGCGGAGGGTATGCAGCTTTTGGAATATCGGCCAGTGCCATAGATCCAGCAATAATTCAAAATGCAATAAATGGTTTGAATAATCTAAAAGCATTAATCACCGGTTTGATTGGAACTGATACTAATGGTTCGGACCTACTTGTTGGAGCTATTGTTCAATTGAGCATGGGATATGGCGTATTTGGTAGAAATGTCATGTTGATAAATTCTGACGCTGTATCTAATACTATTAATTCGTTAAATCAGTTGAAAGATTTCATTACCAGTCTAGTTGGTTTAGATACTAGTGGCATAAATTCATTTCAGGAAGCCATGACCCAATTAGGCCGGACAAGTATGGATGGGTTTGTTGAAGCTTTTGATGGAGCTGGTACAAGAATTGCAACAGCTATCGCGGGACTATTTTCATCACTGTCAACTTCTATTAACAACAATACCTCTATGGTTATTTCAGCCTTTACTAGAATGATGGACACTTCGGTTAACAATATGTTGACGAGATCTTCGGCATTCATATCAGTCGGAGCATCATATATGACTAATTTGTCAAGTGGGGTTAAATCTCAATCAGGTATATTAGTAGATATATTTAATGCGTCATTAATTCAAGCATTAAACAGCATTAAATCTAAAGAGGGACAATTTAAATCGATGGGCATGAATGTTGCTAAAGGTCTTAGTGAAGGTATTAAGGCGGCAGTCAAAACTATAAAAGATGCATTTACATCGCCAATGAATGAAGCGATTACTGCTGTTAGAAACTACTATAATAGTTTCTACTCTGCTGGGTCATATTTAGCTAAGGGATTTGCTAATGGAATATCTAATAATGCATATCGTGCGTCAAGCGCAGCAAAATCAATGGCCGAATCTGCTGTAAAGGCGGCCCGTAAAGCACTTGATGAGCATTCACCATCAAAAGTGTTTTATGGTATTGGCGATTATGCAGTTCGTGGTTTTGCTAATGCATTAACAGATGGAATCAAAACTATATTTTCATCTAGTAATGATATGGCACTTGCATCAGTGGATGGGTTAAGTGGAGTTATCTCAAACATTGCTGAATTAGTAAATTGTGATATGGATGCACAACCATCTATCAGACCAGTAATGGATTTATCATTAGTTCAAAGTGGTATTTCTACTTTGAATAGTATGATGAATAGTGGAATATCAGCAAAAAGAACTTTAGCATTAGCAAGTTCAGCTGGGGTATCAATAAATCAAAATGGTTTATTGATTGATCGTTTAAATGAAGCGTTCAATGCTTCTGTTGATAAAATGTTAGGTCGACTAGAAGCTGAAGAGCTTAATAAGACATACGTTTTAGAGGCACCGGTTCTTGTTGATGGCAGAACAGTGGCAAAGGCATCAGCCAAATATACACAAGAGGAACTTAATAAATTAGAAAAGATAAAAGCTAGAAAGGGAGGAAAACCATAATGTCGATGAAAGAGTTTTATGAATCACTTCCATTGCCTGATTTATGTATGTCGGTTAATGGAGTATATTTAGAGGAAGCTATAATCGGATACAGGACTTCCTCTGTTGCTGGCCGCGATGAACTGTCTTTGGACATAGATGAAATAGAAATAGGCTATACTCGAGGAGCACGCTATAGAAAAAAAAGAGATTTAACAAGAGATATTACTGTAAGTTACGCATTAGTTACTGATGACGTACCATCGCATACAAAAGCAATCAATAAATTAAAAAGGATTTTGCATGATAATAATTTGCAATTGATTTTTAGAGATGAAGACACGGTATATTACGTAGGAAATGTTAGTAGCATTTCTACTGGCAGACTTGACGCTGGAGGCTCTGGCGTCATTGCATCTGCTGGACAAATATCAATTCATTGTTCTGATCCGTGTAAATATTCGGTTGAGGAATACGAGGCCGAACCCACAGCTGATGACAATAATACATTTATAATTGATTACCAAGGGACGGCTGAGGCTCGTCCTATTTTTGAGGTTACTATGAACTCTGATAACGGCTTTATTGGATTCATGGATGATGAAGGACATATTCTACAGTTTGGAAATGTTGATGAAGCAGATAAAGAACCTTATGAACAAAATGAAAGGTTGGGGACACTATGGGATTTTATAAATTTACCAAACGATACTAATGGTACTGATTATATGCATCCTTCGCATAGTGTAAAAGGAACGCTAGGTACTAGTACTTGGTTTGATCATACTTTTTTAACTCTTGGTGTTTCTGGTCCTATTTCCTCAAGTTCCAACGGCGGATTACGTACTCTCATACTCCCTAGCGATTCTGAAGGAAGAAAAGGTGCTAAAAATTTTTATTCATATTTCCACCTTATTTTTTATGCTGGTTTGATGGGACAAACGGGTGAAATGTGCATAAATTGGCTTACCGAAGACAACAAACTTATCGCCGGGGTATGTTGGTACAAAACCGATACAACTGGTAATACAGGAAATTATGAATTATGGGCCAATGGGAAAGTATTACACACCTACTCATATACTACAAGTCACCTTGGAAATCAAAATCCATGGTATTGGGACTGGGGTCATTGCGATCTAAGAAAAGAGGGTAATAAGCTAACCTTTTACTACTGGGGCGGATACCCGTCTTATATTATTCCTGAAGTAGAAAATATGGAATGTGCAAAAATACAAATTGCTATAAAACAATATGGTAATCGTGGTGGCTCAAGTTTTATGACCTACATGGGCGTAAATGATTTTGTATTTGATAAAATGAATGTTGAAAAATGGAGAGATGTTCCTAATAAATTTTCAAATGGAGACTTATTTATAGTTGATTGCAGTACTGGTGATGTCACATTAAAAGGATTACCACAGTACGGATTAGGGGCTTTGGGAAATGATTGGGAAAAATTCAATCTTAAACCGGGTATTAATCAAATCAAATGCGTGTATTCCGAATGGGCTACAAAACCAGACTTTAAACTTAAGTATAGAGAGGCATTTCTATGATAGTTTATTTTGCTGATCGTAAAATGAATATAATGGGGATGGCAACAAGTGACTTGTCATCTAACAGTATATCCATAGTTAGTGATACAAAAACTGAAGAAATCGATTATGGCTCAAATGTTTTAGACCTAGTCCTTTCTTATACAAATGAATCTAGGGAAAAAGCAAATCAATGGTCTAAAGCTGGAAATTATATTTTAGTAGAATACCAAAATGAAGCGGGTTATTACACAATAATTCAGAAAGAAGACGATACGCTTAATAACGAAATTAGTCTATATGCAGAAGATGTTGGCCTTGATTTATTGAATGAGGTACTGGATGTCTATACAGCTGATAAAGCTTACGATCTTGCACATTATATCAATAAATTTATTTATGATAGTGGTTTTGAAATTCATTTAAATGAGTTAACCGATGTCACTAAGCAATTAGCATGGACTAGCGAAGAGACTGCTACATCCAGGATATTAAGTGTTGCTTCCGCTTTTGAAGCTGAAGTAGGATATTCGTTTATTGTAGAAAATATGACTGTTACGCATAAATACATCAATTTATATAAGCGAAGAGGTAAAGATACATCAGTAGAACTTCGACTGAATCGTGAGATAAATAGTATAGTATCAAAAGAAACGATTGAAAATCTAGCCACAGCTTTTATGAATGTTACTGGTAGTACACCAGAAGGTGCTAATCAACCAATAACTTTAGCAGGTTATTCGTATGATGATGGTGATATTTACGTGTCGGGAACATGGCTTTTTTCTAGAAATGGACTTTCAAAATGGAGTAGATATTTAACTGAGAGCGGTCCTGACGTAGGACATATAGTTAAAACCTTTAGCTATAACACTACCAGTCAATCCGAACTATGCGCTAAGGCAGTGGAAGAGTTAAAAAAAGTATCAGATATTGAAATCAATTACGATGTTGATATTTCTGATTTACCTGATACGCTTGCAATCGGCGACACTATAGACATCGTTGATGACGAAGGAGCATTATATTTGTCTGCAAGAATATTGAAATTAGAAAGATCGGCCGTTAATCAAACAGCAAAAGCTACATTAGGGGATTATCTGATTAAAGATAACGGAATAGCTCAAAGATTAGAAGACCTATCGAAAGAATTTGAAAAAGTTGCTGAAAGTAGAACACTCTATACATGGATTGCATACGCAGATAATGAGTATGGGGATGGTATATCTTTAAAGCCATATGGCAAAGAATATATGGGAACAGCGGTAAATCGTTTATCAGAAGAACCAGCTATTGATGATCCTAATGTTTATACTTGGGTGAAGGTTAAAGGTGATTCACCAATCACAATACGTGTAGAGTCAACAAATGGCACACGATATCATAATAGAAAAGTTATTACTACGTTGATAGCTAAAGTTTTTTATGGAAATGAAGATATTACAGACAGCGTTGATGAACGCTTTTTTAAATGGACTAGATTTTCTGGGTTGAACTTCAAAGAGCAAGATGATTACTGGAATTCGCAACATACGGAGCCATCGAAATCTATAAACATAACTGATGATGATTTGTTGTATGGAAGCAGTGATTTTTGTTGTGATGTTGATGATCGAGAAAAAACTAGAATAATTAACGAAAAGGATAAAATATGATGCATAATGAAAATACTTTAGAGGAGGAACAAAAAGATGGCAATTGTCGGTAGAGGACAAATAAGCATTAGCAATATATCCGATAGCAGACAACTATTTTGTCAACTTGGATGTAGCACGAGAAAAAACCAGATATATGATCCAAATACTAAAACATATACACCAAACTGGAGTACTACACCTATTATTATTGAACCAATACTTTATATTAATCAGGATCCGTTACCATTAAATGCCCCTGGATTGGCTATTACATATAAACGTAGAGAGGGGGTTGCTGCGGAAACAGCTCTTACGACTAACGAAACTGTGAATGGGAACATACTGACTGTAAATGCTAATAAACTAGCAAATATAGCCAGCGGGCAGTTGACGTATATCACATACATAACATACGCTGACCCAAATACGGGTAAGACTGTAAATAACACAGCATTAATCGAATTAAATTTATTGAGGATTGGCGAAGATTCAAAACTTATTGATATTACAGGTGAACAGATATTTAAATATGACAAAAATGGATCATTGGTTGGCTCAACACAAATTACACTTACAGCTAATGCTACAAATGTAAATATTTTAAAATGGCAATACAAAAATGCTGATGGAACGTGGGCTGATTATCCTACAACTAGCGACAATGCAACTATTACAAGTGCAACACTAATTGTTAAACCTACACATGCGGTATTTTTTAGTAATGCAGCAGTAATTAAAGTATTAACAGACGACAATAATGTTACCGATGTCATTTCGATTACAAAATTAAATGATGGAGCCACTGGTGCTACAGGCGCTGGCGGTTTGAGCATAATTGTTGGAAATGAAGCCCAGACTATAGCTTGCACTAATGGCGGATTGGTTGCAAGCGCAATTGATGTTACGATTCCATTTAAAGCTTACAAGGGGACTACACAAATTGCAGCTACTGTAGCTGTTGGAACGTTGCCAAGCGGGGTAACTGTAAAGTCAAATACTGCTGCTACGGCAAGTGCTCAAGGTAGTTTAGTTCTTACCTTTGCTGCTAATGCGACTTTAGGCGACGCCGCTACCTTAAATGGAGTTATCGGCCTAACATTTACATTAGATGGAAAGACTGTAAGTAAAACATTTAGCTGGTCTAAATCTAAGACCGGAAATACAGGTGCAACAGGAGCCAGCGCAGTTAACTTTGATGTCTATGCTCCAAATGGTAGCATTGTTAGAAATGGCGGAGGCTCTATAACATTGCAAGCTGACGGTTTGCTTGGAGCTAATCCTATTACCAGTGGTGCTACTTATCAGTGGTCAAAATTAGTAAGTGGTAATTATGTTAATATCTCTGGTGCTACTGGTAAGACATTATCTATTAGTGGAGCTGATGTTGTTAATTTGCAGGTTTATAAATGCACTATGACTTATAGTGGGAAAACATATATTGATACTATTACAGTTGAAGATAAAAGTGATCCTTATTATGTATTACCACTAAGTTCAGCTGGAACACAAATGAAAAACGGGCAAGGTGACACTATTATAAGATGCCTCGTTTTTCAAAATGGAATAGAAGTAGATCCATTAATCACAGAAGAAATCGGTACAACAGCGCCTGCAAGTCCTAAAACAGGCGATTTTTGGTACAAGGTGGATAAGACTGCTAAGACAATAACTTTAATGAAATACAATGGTAGTGCATGGGCTGCTGCAACTGAAAAACAGTTATTTACTTATAAATGGTATAGAAATAATTCAAGTGGAACTCCTATTGATACCTCTGCGCCGTTTAAAACCGGTAAAGTAATCTATGCAAAGAATGGTTCCGATATTGTAACTGAAAATACTACATTTAATATTGAAGTTGACGACGGAAAGTAGGTGACATTATGGCTTTACTTGCTAAAGGGCAGATTACTATCAGCAATGTGAACGATGGTCAAAATGGCAGTGATGGTGTTATTCATAGCGCTACAGCTCCATCTGATAAAACAAAAATGTGGTTCGATACGACGAATAACCTATTGAAGTATTGGGATGGAACATCGTGGGAAGTTGCTAATGATTCTGCTGGTGATATAAATGATGTAAAGCAAACCATTACAAATGAATATACGACATCTATTAATGATTTAAAAAATGCATTAACAACACTTGTAGAAGGAATTCAAACAACTACCACTGATAATACAACATTGATTGATAATTTATCGTCACAGATAGCCCAACATACTGATTCGATTACTCTCGTTACTTCAAGTGTTAAGAGTATGACAGATACCTTAACGGGTATGGCAACAAAGCAGGAGATTAGTCAGTGGGCACGTTTTCAAAATGGAATATTGGAATTAGGGGCAAGTAATAGTCCCTTTGCTGTTAAGCTATCTAATACGGAATTAGGGTTTTATCAAAATGGAAGCAGAATAGCTTATTTATCAAATCAGCAGTTAAATATCGAATACGCAATCGTAATGACAAAATTAAATATAGGAATATTTAGTTGGAATTATGATTTAGTAGATGGTCTAACATTGACTTAGGAGGTGTGTGAATGGCAACTTTTGGAACAAGTAATAAATATATAAACTACAGTGTTAACAGTCAGGAGCTGAGTTATGATATTAATTCAAACACCTCTGTTGTCAGAGTTTGGATAGATGTATGGCGAACAAACACTGGTTATAGTACATACGGAACAGGAACAGTATATGCTCGCATAAACGGCGGAGTATACAGCGCTGGTATAATTAGTTCTCAACGGATTACTTCAACTGCAATTAGACTAGGTACTTGGGATGTTACAATACAACATGATTCTGATGGTTCAAAAACTATAAGCATAACCGGGTGGATAACTCATAGTCAGTTTAGCTCAAGCGAGCAGGGCTATACACATGCGTTAACAACTATCCCAAGGCAAGCCAACATTACAGAAAGTAGCGATTTTACAGACGTTCAAAATCCGACTATTAAATTTAGTAACCCTGCGGGATTTCAAATGTCAGTTTGGCTGGAACCTAACCCCAACGGTGAACATCTATGTCAAAGGGATAATATCCCCAACACAGGAAGTTATACATGGACTCTTACAGAAGCTGAACGTAATCAATTGCGACAAGCTTGCAAAGGAAAAACTTGTACTATTCGTATAGGATTATATTCTAACAATAAGCAGTGGGCAAGCTATCACGATAGAACATATACTATAACCAACGCTAATCCCAGCTTTACAAGTATTACTGCAACACCGGTAAATCCATTTGGTTCGTTGTATTTGCAAGGTAAATCGAGTGCTAAATTAACAATTGTTGGAGCAACAGGTAAATATGGAAGTACAATAATCAGTTATGCTGTCGCAGGCGGTGATTTCAGTTATTCAGGCAGTGCGAACACCTGTACTACTGATATATTAACCAAGTCTGGAAACATCACCTACACAGCCACAATAACTGATTCACGAGGATTTACAGCTAGTAAAACAATAACGATTAACGTTACGGCATATTCATTACCTACGTTGACTTTTGAGACTTACAGGTGTAATAGTTCGGGAACTAAAGATATGACTAAAGGTACTTACATTTATGTTAAGCCGATTTTTGCTTATACTGCAATAACTGGTAATGCAATAAAAAGTAAAAGTATTAAAATCAATAGTGCAAGCAAATCAACTACATTTAACAGCGGTCAGGGCTATGTATATGGAACATATGCTTTGAGTTCAACACACAAAGTAGAAATATCAATCACAGACAATGCCGGAAATACAGTCACAGTTGTTCATGAAGTAGGTTTAGCGACTGTTATAATTCATGTGCCGATTACAAAAGACGGAATTGGTTTTGGAAGGTACTGTACTCTTACAAATCAAATGCAAATAGGTTATACTTTGAATTTATTTGATAAGCTGATGATTAATGGTGTAGAACAGCCCGTCTTTGAACTGGTTGAAACTGTTGATTTAGAAATATAGGAGGGATGAAAAAATGTTGATAAAATCAATTAAATCTCGAAAATTCGGGGGGGGGGGTACTTTTAGAAATTTATTTAAAAATTCTTCTAATTGTATCTTATACCCTAAGAAAAATGGGGGTGCGGTCTACTAGCGAAAGGTCGCACTTGGTGTATTTATGAGTATAGATTTATTCAAAATGTTCAATGATGGACAAAGGATACGCAGACAAGACATATTACGTAGATTCAGTACTAGTGAGCAATTTACTGGAGATTATTGGGTAGATGGTAAAAAGATTTATCAGAGAACTTGGTCAGTTGGAGCACGTAGTGGTAATTCAACAGCTACTATTTCCTTGAGTAGTGCAAACATAGATCAAATTTGGTTTGATATGGGCAACAGTTATTACATTGAATCCGGAGGAGCTTCAGATACTGGTAATAGATGGCCAATTAATGGCAACTTCGGTGACCAAAATGCTAGTGGCTTTACGATCAATGGTCGAGGACCTTGGTATACACCTAGCAATAAACAACTTTACTGGTACGTCCCAAAATCAGGGTGTGAAAATGCGTATATTACTTTTAGATACACTAAAACGTAGATATTATGAATGGCAATACAATTGTTTGATTTAATAACTGGATTGAGACTAAGAAAAAAGAATATTCACTTTCAGTATTCAACTAAGGAACAATTCACTGGGGAATATTGGCTTGATGGCAAAAAGATTTATCAAAAATCTTACAATTTAGGTACTATTAATGCTTTTAAAAAAATAGAAAATATTGCAAATTTTGAAAGAAATATAAGATATGAATTTTCAATGAGAGCTAACGATAAAATAAGTGGTATGAATGGAAATTCAAGTACTGATTTATTTGTCACGACAGGTGGAGATGTTTACATCAACACTAATGGAAACACTAGATACGATGTAGTATTGACATTATGGTACACGAAAAATTAGAAGAACAAATTTCTAAAAGTCATAATTTATATGGCAATAAAAATATTTGGATTTAAAGATAAAGAAAAAAGGTTAAATGGTAAAGAGGTATTTTTTAAATACTCCAATACTGAGCAATTTACAGGAAGTTACTGGATAGATGGAAAGAAGATATATGAAAAAACTATTAATATTGGAGCATTGCCAAATAATAATGTTAAAACAGTATCGCACGGCATTAATCAAATTGATAGATTTATTGATGTCGCTGGTGTTGCAAGTTCACCATCTGCGGCATTGCCAATTCCAAATGTTAACCCATGGAGCTTAGGAGAAAGTATAATTTGTTACCCTACAACTGGCGATATTATCATTGGAAGTGCCAGTGATAAGAGTAGCTACACTGGTTATATCACTTTGCGTTATACTAAAACAACAGATTAGTAGCTACGATTATGGCAATTAACAAAAGAGTAATAGATAGAAGAACATATTTTAAGAGTTATTGGATATAGATATCGATAAGAAAGTTGAGAAAAAATTATGATTAAAACACATGAATTAGATGTTACAGCAAGTAAATTCAGCCAATTACTTGAAACAAATTATATGATTTTAAAACAATCAAGTTATGAGCAGAACGATTATATTTTATTTAGAGAAATCGAAACTGTCGAAGAAGAAGTTAGTTATACTTCGAAATCACAGTTAACGCAGATTAAACAGATTATTAATGACGAAGGTATCAAGGAAGGCTATGTATTAGCTGTACTTAATAAAATTTAAGGAGGAATTTCAAAATGAAAAATGAAACATATGATTTATTGAAATATATTGCGCAAATTGTATTGCCCGCTATTGGGACTTTATATTTTGCATTAGCCAATATTTGGGGGTTACCATATGGCGAACAAATTGTCGGCACAATTACTGCAATCGATGCGTGCTTAGGCACGTTGTTAATGATTAGTACTCAAAAGTACAATAATCAAGAAAAATAAAATCAATAAGATATGGGAGGACTTTATTAATGGAACCATGGGTTCAGACGACAGTAACAATAGTGAGTTCAGTTCTTGCTTCATCAGGTCTTTGGGCCTATTTATCGAGAAGGTCAGATCAAAAAGATGTAAAAACCGAAATGCTAGTGGGCTTAGCTCATGATCGTATTATGTATTTAGGAATGCATTATATTAAGCGCGGATGGATTACTAGTGATGAATATGAAAATTTAAAAGATTATTTATATACTCCGTACCATCGTATGGGCGGAAATGGATCAGCATCGCGAATAATGAAAGAAGTAGATGCTCTACCGTTAAAAACAGTTACAGCAGATGTTTAGTGTATCATTAGCCGTTTAGAAATATTCGGCTTTTTTATATTTTATTAATTTAAGGAGGAGAATCAAAATGGCAACATCAAATGAATTATTAAATCAAGCACGGGCTTGGATTGGAAAAAAGGAATCAAATGGAAGTCATAAAGAGATTATTGATATTTATAATGGTCACAAACCATTAGCAAGAGGTTACAAAGTAAAATATACAGACAGTTGGTGTGCTACTTTTATTAGTGCATTAGCTATTAAATGTAATTGTACGGATATTATTCCAACTGAAGCATCATGCGGAAAAATGATCGAACTGTTTAAAAATATTGGGTGTTGGCAAGAAGATGGCAATGTCACACCTAATCCGGGAGATATTATCTTTTATGACTGGGATAAAAAAGATGGTTGGCCAGAACACGTTGGAATTGTAGAAAGTGTATCAGGCAATCAAATTACTGTAATTGAAGGTAATAAATCGGATGCAGTCGGTCGTAGAACTATTGCAGTTGGACATGCATCGATTCGAGGTTATGGCGTACCTAAATACAGTTCTAATACTACAGTTACGCCAACACCTACTCCACAACCAAGCACTAATTATAAAGTAAAAGTAAATACACCTAGCGGTTTAAATTGTAGACAAGGACCTTCTGTCAATAATGGGAAAGTTAAAGCGTATGCAAATGGAGCAGTTTTAACTATTACCCAAGAAAGAGATGGTTGGGGGTACACTGGAGAAGGATGGATTTGTTTGGATTATTGTAGTAGAATCCAAGAATCAGTTTCTCATACACAAAATAATTCCACAGAGCTAGGGACATATGAGGTAATTGCTTCTGACCTAATTGTACGTGACGCGCCAAATGGGAAACCTGTAGGATACAGTCGTCTTTCTCAAGATGGAAAAAAACACGATAAGGATAAAGATGGAGCGTTAGATAGGGGTACTAGAGTAACAATTTCTAAAATTCAAAATGGATTTGGTAAATGTCCGTCTGGTTGGATTTCAATGAAATATTTAAAGAAGGTTTAAATTATGAGAAAGGTATATTTGAAATTAGGAGCAGTCGATATTGATGGAGAGGCTCTTAACACTAGAACAGAGTATACAGTTATAGCTGAGACGATGGCAGATGTAACCATCAGTAACGGCTATAGACATTTTCGTGTAAAACATAAATATTTAAAACACCGTAAGTAACAAATAAGTAACAAAAAAGAAAGAGTGCTTATACAGAGCCGTTTTCAAGCCGTTATATGTTAACACAATCTTAACATTTGGATAAAATACTTAAAATTATTGGATAAATATGTTATTATATGGTGAAATAAAGAGTATAGAAGGAGGTTGAATAATGAGTGAGAGATTTAAAAAATTTTTATCGTATTACCGTCCATATTTAAAATTATTTTTAGCAGATATGTTTTGTGCAATGATTGCTGCAGGGATTACATTGGTTTTTCCAATGATTATTCGCTACATTACAGGAACAGTTTTAATAGCTGATAATTTTGAAATGGGCATCATATATAAATTAGGGATTTTTATGGTAGTTTTAGTTATTGTTGAGTATTTATGTAACTATTTTGTGGCATATCAAGGTCATGTGATGGGGGTTTATATGGAGCGTGATCTGCGTAATGAATTATTTCAACATTATCAAAAATTATCATTTAGTTTTTATGATGAACAAAAAACGGGGCAATTAATGTCACGTTTAACAAACGATTTGTTTTCATTAACTGAACTTTATCATCATGGTCCTGAAGACATTGTTATTTCATTTATTAAATTTTTTGGTGCATTTATTATTTTAGCAACAATTAATCTTAAATTAACATTAATTGTTTTTGCTTTTATTCCAGTGATGGGTGCATTTATTTATTATTACAATCGTAAAATGAAAAGAGCATTTAAGCGAAATAAACAAAGAGTAGGGGATATTAATGCACGAATTGAAGATAATTTATCGGGAATTCGTGTGGTAAAAAGTTTTGGGAATGAAAGTCATGAAATTATTAAGTTTCATGATGAAAATAGTCGTTATGTAAGCAGTAAGAAAAATAGTTATTTTTATATGGGAAAATTTCATTCAGGATTAGGTGCTTTTACTAGTATGGTGACTGTAGCAGCGGTTTTCTTTGGGGCTATTTTTATTTCTAATGATGGATTAAATACAGCTGATTTAATTGCATTCTTGCTTTATATTAATAATCTTATTGATCCAGTTAAAAAGTTTATTAATTTTACTGAGCAATTTCAAGATGGGATTACTGGGTTTGAAAGATTCATGGAAATATTGGAAATTGAACCTGATATTAAGGATAAAAAAGATGCTCATAATTTATTAGATGTTAAAGGAGCCATTGAGTATCGGCATGTCGGGTTTAGATACAATCAAAAAAGTGATTATGTGTTAAAAGACATTGATTTAAAAGTTGCTCCTGGTGAGTATATTGCTTTAGTTGGTTCTTCAGGGGCAGGAAAAACAACCATTTGCTCATTACTGCCACGTTTTTATGAAGTTAGTGAGGGTAATATTTTTATTGACGGACAAAATATTAAAGATATTAAATTAAATTCATTACGTCAAAATATCGGGATTGTCCAACAGGATGTTTATTTATTCGCTGGAACAATTTTAGATAATATTCGTTATGGTCGCTTTGACGCAACAGATGAAGAAGTCATTGAGGCTGCTAAAAAAGCAAATGCTCATGATTTTATAATGGAATTACCAGATGGCTATGATACTGATTGTGGTCAGCGTGGAGTGAAACTATCTGGTGGGCAAAAACAGCGATTAAGTATAGCTCGGGTTTTTTTAAAGAATCCTCCAATTTTAATTTTTGATGAGGCGACAAGTGCATTGGATAATGAAAGTGAACATATTGTTCAGCAATCATTAGAATCACTGGCCAAAAATCGAACAACGTTAGTTATTGCCCATCGTTTATCAACGATAAAAAATGCTAAACGCATTTGTGTATTATCTACAAAAGGAATTGAAGAAGAAGGAACACATGATGAATTATTGGCAAAAAATGGCCAATATGCAACCTTTTATAAAATGCAGTTTAATAAATAGAAGTAGAAGAACTGAAATGAACTCAGTTATTTGGGTCTCCAAATGAAGAATGGTTTATTTCAGAACTTCTATTTTTTTATAACAATTTAAAGATCAGTATAAATAGTTAAAACAAGATTGTGATAATCTTTTTTATATCATTATTGTTGTGTTAAAAAGCTGAGAAGAGTAAACTGTATCTATACGATTAAAGGAGAAATAGGATGGAATTATATAAAATAATTGCCCCTAATAATTGGAAAAGATCAATGTATTGTCAGTTTTTTTGAGATAGTAGTGAACAATGTTTTTGTCTGAACTTAGAAGTAGATACTGCGAATTTAAAAAAGAATTTGAGAGCAAAATTATTCATTCACAATGGTTTTGACCTATGCAGTAAGTAAATATGCAAGTGAGATAGAGGCATGCAGGTACTGATTTTTTGACGGTCAAATCGTTCTATATGATCAAATCGACACAGCCCTTACATATTTAGAGCTAGAGATTGGATTATTTGAAGTAGTCATAGTTGCAATACAGCCAAAGATAGAAGACTATATCCAGTTGGCTACAAAAATGGCAAAAGAACAAACTGAATATTTACTGATTCACTAGGAAATAATGTATTTTAATTTTCATTACAGTCTAGGATACCATATTAACATATATTACACACTAACTTTGGTAAGAAGGATAATGAGACTCTCTTATTCGACTAGAGAAAATATTTCTAATATGATGGTGAAATACTTTTACCATTTTTAATTCAAACACACCATCTACTTGTTGATGATCTACATATGGGTAAATGATAAAATATAGTTATCACTTTTTTTAAACTAAATTAAGATGGGAAAATATGAGAGGAATAGTATGATACAGATATTAAAAGATAAACAGTCGATGTATACAATTAATACATCGTTGCATGAGCTGCCTGTAGTAATCAGCTTACCGCATAGTGGAACATATATAACTTCTGAAATGGCTGAAAATTTAATGGACGATGTTATTTTTCCTAATACTGATTGGTATTTACCAAAACTGTATGGCTTTTTAAAAGAATTAGGGTTCACAATTATTATTAATAATATGAACCGGCATTTGATTGATGTGAATCGTGATATTAACGATAAAAAAGGTAGTTCTTATAAGACAAATCTAATTTATACAAAAACCACTCAAGGAGCTTTAATGTATAATCACGAATTATCAGTACAAGAAATTGAAAGACGGATTGCTGATTATTATTTACCTTATCATGAGGCGATTAGACAAGCATTGCTAGAGAAGCAAAAATATTTTAAAAAAGTTTATTTAATTGATTTGCATAGCTTTGGATTGAATTATGGCGCGGATATTATTCTTGGTAATGATAATGGTCGTGCTTGTACTTCTAAAACTACAAATTTCTTTAAAAAAATGATGAAGAAGCAAAATTTTAAAGTGACTGAAAATAATCCTTTTGCAGGAGGCTATATTACTAAATATTATGGAGCCAGTGTTGAAAATTGTGAGGCAATTCAAATTGAATTGTGGTATCAAACATATATAGATAAACGTTCTTTTGGCAATGAGGAGCTGCCGGTAATCAATAACGAGTTATTTGGTGAGACAAGCCGGAGGATGGAAAACGTGTTTATTGAATTAAAAAAATGGCTAAAGGATGAATAATTTTAATGAAAGAACAAGCTATAGATAGTGCATTGATTTTAAGAAAAAGCTTTGAGCATGGTGAAGCTTTTTCTGAAATAGAAATATCTGAATTATTAAAAGAATCTAAATTAGTTGAAAAATTGACAAGAGATTATGAAGACAGTCCCTTCTTTAATATTTTTAGACTTATTTGTTTATCAGAAATACCATTTATTGAACAATTGCCATATACTCAAAAAATCATTGATTTTATATCTAATAATTTAGCTGCTGATGAAGGTTTTTCATATAATGGACAAGGTGATTGCATTGTTCCTTGTTACAATGCAATGCTTTTAGAAGCATATACTCGATTGCAAATGGCAAAGAGTAATGAAGCACAGAATGCTCTAGATTGGATAAAAAGATATCAAGTATTTGAGAGAAATCAAAGAACATCTTGGCGATATGGAGAAATTTGCAAACATGGCGGATGTATGAAAGCTACACCATGTTATATTGGGATTGGTAAAACTGTACGAGCATTGATTACTTATGCTAAATATATTAAAAATGCTGATTCTCATGTCGAACAACTGATTGAACAGGGAATTGTATATATGTTAAAGCACAATGTGTATCAGCGCTTATCAAATCAGCAATGCATTAGTAAATATATTGATGAAATCATGTTTCCTCAAGCATATATGTTATCATTGACAGATTTAGTATATATTGTAAATGAACGAAATTTATGGTGGGATCAACGTACGATTCCGTTGAAGAACCTCCTTGAAGAGAAGCAAGTAGGTTCAGGCCAATGGAAAATAGAATATATTTATAGTCATAAGGGATACAAAGCTTTTGAAACTAAAAGAAATTCCTCGAAATGGATAAATTATTTATATAACTTAAATAAGTAGGAAGAAAAATGTGTCAAGAATGTTATGTGGATGAAAGACGCTGTACGTCATTATTAAATTCGCTAGTTTGTTTAGAAAAACATACTCAGTATATTTGTGGAACGTGTGGAAGAAATATCTGTATAGAATGTGATTTAAACGAGGGTTATAAGGTGGACTTTTCCATTTAAAAGCCTTGAAATTGCTAAGATGTATTTATGTACAGCTGATTATAGTAAAAAAAACATGTGTGATATATCGAATTGAAAATAATAATGGAGAACTTCTTATAAGATTTTTAGTAGTACTGGTTATTTGAAAGAGTATCTAAAGAAAAATAGTGATAAAGTATGTAAAGAAATGGCACTAATATTTAAAATGGATAAATATATTAAGTATTCGGGAACTGAAGTGCGTAAATTAACTTTTGCGGAAATAGAAAAATATCATGATGAAAGGCAATAGAATGTTTTGAAAGTGTAAATTACAAACAGTTTATGTGAAGAGCATGCTTAAATGGAGAAATTAGTGAGAAAAATAATTTTATATGTTGCAATACGCCTTGATGGTTATATTGTTCGTGGAGATGTGGCGTTACATGGGCAAGGTGTTAATTCAGATAATCAAAATAGCAATCAAGAATTTTTAAAGATATAGATACAGTAATTATGGGATGGAATACTTATCATCAAATTGTAACAGAATTGTCACCTGAGATGTGGGTCTATGACAATTTGATTACTTATGTTTTTACACACAAATATTATGAAAATGGAGCTAAAATTAAATTTACTAATGATGATGCTTACGATTTTTTAAATCTTTTAAAATCATAAGTAGGAAAAAATATCTGGATTTATGGAGGCACAAATCTGATTTCACAATTAATTGAAAAAGATTTTATAGATCGTTATCATATGACGATTATTCCTACAATTTTAAGAAAGGAAATTCGTCTTTTTGAAACTACTCATGATTATGAAATAAAACTAAAGTTGATTAAATCACTAAGTTATAATGGAATAAGTGATTGTTTTATGAACGAAGATAACATTTTATTATAAAAGAATTTATATTTTTGTTAAAAATGGTAGTGATGTTATTGATAATATCGCTACCATTTTTAAATTAAAACTAATTAAGTTATTTAATTGAATTATTTAAGAGATAAATTATTTATTATTGATCTTTCCTTGATAACATGAATTACCGACAAGATCATCTTCAATTTTTAATAGACGATTATATTTACAAATACGTTCACTACGAGACATCGAACCAGTCTTGATTTGTCCAATATTTAAACCGACTGCCAAATCACTAATAAAAGTGTCTTCACTTTCACCAGAACGGTGTGAAATAATTGGAGCAATCTGGTTTTTTACAGCCATTTCAATACAATCAATAGTCTCACTTAAAGTACCGATTTGATTTAATTTAATTAAGATACTATTGCTATAGTTTCCTGCGATTCCGGCTTTTAACCGATTGGTATTAGTAACAAATAAATCATCACCAACTAATTGAATTTTAGCTCCTAGTCTACTAGTAAGTTTTTTCCAACCAGTATAATCTTCTTGATCTAAACCGTCTTCAATAGAGATAATAGGGTATTTGCTTACAAGTTGTTCGTAATATTTAATTAATTCATCACTTGTATATTGTTTACCATTAATTGTGTAAATACCATTCTGGTATAGTTCACTGGCAGCTACATCGAGGGCAATTGAAATATCTTTGCCAGGTTCATAATTACATTCTTTAATAGCTTTAATGATTAATTCTAGGGCATCATCATTGGATTCGAGATTAGGCGCAAATCCACCTTCATCACCCACAGAAGTTGCTAGATTACTTCTTTTCAAAATATCTTTTAAAGTATGGAAAACATTTGTTGCCATTTCCATTGCTTGATAGAAAGAATTGGCACTGATTGGCATAATCATGAATTCTTGAAAATCTAGTGAGTTAGTAGCATGGCTTCCGCCATTTACAATATTGATCATCGGGGTTGGTAAGACATGAGCATTGCAACCGCCTAAATAACGGTATAATGGAATTTCAAGATAGTTTGCAGCGCAATTTGCAACCGCCAAAGATACTGCCAGCATGGCATTAGCACCTAATTTTTCTTTATTTTCTGTATTGTCAAAGCGAATCATTGCTAAATCAATTTCTCGTTGTTCTAATACACTTTTTTCTTTAATTAATTTGGCAATAGTCTCATTCACATTGTTTATTGCTTTAAATACACTTTTTCCACGATACCGTGCATCATCGTTATCGCGTAATTCTAAGGCTTCATATTTTCCTGTTGAGGCACCACTTGGAACAATCGCACTTCCAGAAAATCCACTTTCCGTAGTTACTTCAACTTGAATTGTTGGAAAACCTCTTGAATCTAATACTTGTCTTGCATATACATTTGAAATATATGGCATAATTTTATCACTCCTTCATTTTTTATTATGAACGGCTTTAATTTGCTTTAATCAAATATATTATCTTGTTTTTAATAATTATTATACGGTAATAAAGGAGTTTTTTATTAATGATTCATGTAATTGTTAATTCAAAGGTACTTTACAAGATTGGATACAAGTGCTAATATGCAATTAATTTTAGAGATGTTAATCAAGTGCTAGATAAAGGGGAGAACACGAATGAAAATAAATGAAGAAAGAAATTTACCAATTGGATTCATTGATTCTGGTTTAGGGGGATTAAGTGTTTTAAAAGAGGCGATAAAGATAATGCCTCATGAAGATTTTATATACTATGGTGATTCTTTAAATGCTCCTTATGGAACCAAATCAGTAGATGAGATTAGAGATTTAACCTTTGCTATCGTTGATAAATTATTAAAATTAGGGATCAAAGGATTAGCAGTAGCGTGTAATACTGCAACAAGTGCAGCTGTTCGACAGCTTAGAATAATGTATCCTGATTTAACAATAGTTGGAATTGAACCAGCAATTAAACCAGCAGTTGAATCAAACCATGGTGGTGAAATCTTAGTAATGGCAACACCTATGACAATAAAACAAGAAAAGTTTAACCGGCTGCTAGATATCTATAAAGACCGTGCCAAAATAATACCAGTATCATGTAAGGGGTTAATGGAATTTGTAGAACATGGAAATTTGAATGGGAGCTTTTTAGAAGCATATTTTAATGAAACACTTGTCCCTTATTTAAATGATACTACTGAAACAATTGTTTTAGGATGTACGCATTACCCCTTTTTAAGACCGTATTTAAAAGAATTTTTAGGAGAGCGAAGAATACAGATTATTGATGGCAGTCATGGAACTTCATGTGAATTAAAGCGGCAGTTAGCAGGAAAAAAATTATTGCAGAAAGAAAATCATGAAGGGAAAGTAGTAATAAAAAATTCGATGGATGAACCAGAGATGATTGATTTGAGCTGGAAATTATTGAATTTGCCAATCGATTAAGTTACATACAAATTTTAAAAATGGCCGAATTGGCCTTTTTTAGTGTGATACAAAAAATGTTAAATTATGGTTAAATTTTCGTATAAGAGTGCAATAGAGTATACTTATAAATAAAGGTTAGTTTTAAAATATTTAGCGAGTAAAAGAACATGATTAAATTTTGAATGTTCTTTTTATACTGTTGGAAAATATAATATAACTGCTTATAAAGTGTAAAAAGATAATTCTTTGGGAGGATTCCTTTATGCGTAGAAAATTATTTTTAATTGTTCTAACTGCGTCACTATTGTTATCTAGTATTATTTCGATTTATGTAATTCATAATCTTCAAGGAAATGCCAGAGTTATCAATTATACTGGTGTTGTTCGTGGTGCAACGCAACGATTGATCAAACAAGAATTAAGTAATAAGCCAAATGACAAATTAGTGAAAAAAAATAGATGATATTATTGATGAACTACAAACTGGACATGGTGAACTTGGTTTGATTCGTTTAGCTTCTGATGATTTCCAAGAAAATATGACTCAAATGAAATTTGATTGGGAGGGGTTAAAAAAAGAAATTTATTTGGTTCGAGAAGGCAGAGATAATGGGAATTTATATTTTTATAGTGAAGCCTTTTTTGAGTTGGCAGATGATACGGTACATTCTACGGAATTGTATTCTGAAAAGAGCGTGTATTCAGCAGAAGGAACATTAATAATTTTGAATCTAGCGTTAGCAATACTAGTGTTTTTTATTTATAAGTATAATACTAAACAAGAAAAAATACGAAAAAAATTAGAGAAAGAGGAAGAAAATAATAAACAACGTAAAGTATAACTTGCAAGACTGGCTGGCTCCCTTAAATGATATTTCTGAACTTTTATATATTGTTGACTTAGAAACTTATGATTTATTATTTATTAATGAAACCGGAATGAAAATATTTGAGGTTGATTCAATCTATGGAAAAAATGTTATAAAGTCTTACAAGGAAGAGATGCGCCTTGTAATTTTGTACTAACTGCTATTTGAAAGAAGAGGAAAATTATACTTGAGAATTTACTAATCCGCTAACTAAACGGCATTACCTGTTAAAAGATCGTTTAATTGAGTGGGATGGTAAGGTTGCAAGAATGGAAATTGCTTTTGATACTACAGAATCTGAGATAGAAAAACAGCAGTTAAAATTTACACTTGAGGCTGAAAAAACGATTACAGAATGTATTGGTATATTATATCGTGAAAATGGCGTTAGTACTGCAATTATTGAAGTGTTGAGAAAGCTTGGGAATTTTTTATCAGCAGAAAGAACATACATAATCTATATTAAAGATGAACTAATGTATAATGACTATGAATGGTGTGCGGAAAATATTATATCACAAAAAAACACCCTACAAGGAATTCCTCTTGCAATGATTGATCGGTGGATTCCTTATTTTAAAAATGATAAATGTGTAATCATTGAAAATTTAGAAGAAATAAAAGAAATTTCATTGGAAGAATATGAAATACTAGACAGTCAGTCAATAACTAGCTTAGTGTAGCTCCGTTGGAACAAAATGGCGAACTGGCAGGTTATTTAGGAGTTGATAATCCACCTCCAGATAAAATTATTAATATTGCTTCATTGCTTCAAACATTATGTTATTTCGTTTCATTAGCATTACAACATGCAGAGAGTCAAAAAAAATTATCATATTTGAGTTATCATGATAATTCAACGACCTTTTATAATCGTAATCGTTATATTAAAGATACTCAAAAACTTTTTAATATGGATACTTCATTGGGAATTATTTATTTAGATGTAAATGGTTTAAAAGATGTAAATGATCAATTTGGACACGAAGTTGGTGACGCATTATTGGTTGAATGTGCTAGACGTATGAAAATGGTATTTAAAAAAGCTGATTTTTATCGTATTGGTGGGGATGAATTTATTATTATTATTTGTCAAAGCATAAAAAAAGAGTCATTTGAAAAACGAGTTAAAGAATTAAGTGAAAGTTTTTCTAAAAAACCAGTTTGTCAAGTAGCGATAGGAACACAATGGACTAATGCAGTAGGTAATATTAATGAGATGATTGCTGAGGCAGATGCAAGGATGTATGAAAATAAAAAAGAATTTTATCATAAGCATATGATTTCCAGACGGTATCGTCACCATAGCGATGAGATGCTGCATCTCACTAATATTGATTATCTAGAATCTGAGATTGAAAACGGTCATTTTGTTGTCTATCTACAACCTAAAATTTTATGTGAAGATTGCTCATGTGTTGGGGCAGAAGCATTGATACGTTACTGTGATAATGCTGGGACATTAATTCCGCTTTCAATAAATTTTTCTATAGAATCACTTCGTGGTAAATCTTTTGTTGAACGTATTTTAGAAACTTGTAAAAAATATCAAATACCTACTAAATATATAGAAATAGAAATAACAGAACGAGTACATGACGAAAAGAATTTTGAAATTAAAACGGTAATATCAAAACTTCGTAGTGCTGGATTTATTGTAGCTATTGATGATTTTGGAACGGAGTATGCCAATTTAGCATTATTATCGGATGCTGAGTTTGATATTCTAAAATTGGATAAGAGCTTAATTAGTAATGTTGCATTAAATCCAAGAACTAAGATAATCATGGAATATATTTCAAAAATTTGTCATCGATTAGGGCTGGATATGATAGCGGAAGGAATTGAATCTGAAGAGCAGTTTTTTACGCTGTGTTCATATGGGGTTGAAACAGTTCAAGGTTATTTATTCAGCAAGCCGTTGGCAATAAATGTTTTTGAAGAAAAGTATCTAAGTTAATTTTAAGAAGCTAATTAAAGTTTATTTAAGGTGTTGTATGTGAAGTGTATAAATAATAACATTTATTTGACTTTATTTTTTAGTTGCCATTGACATTGTCTATATAATTATCTAGAATATAAGTATATAGACGTGGTATTACCTTTAAATCAATTATAGCCTAAGTATTAGTATGAGCAATTTTTTTGCTTGCTTTACTTAGGTTTTATTCTTTTAAAAGTAATGAATGTTTACTGATTCAATCAAGTATGACAAAATAGATGGACAAGGAGTGTGAAAAATTAAGGGAAAACAAATATTGTTAGTACTTGGTAATAATCCGCAAGTATCAAATACTTGTTGCAATTTATTTAGGCCTTTGATTTATTTTAGACTAGAGAAGGGTAAAGGAGCAAAAAAATGAAAAGGTTAGGGAAAAGGAGAATCATTTCGCTAATTATGGCTTTATCAATGGCTGTTACAACTGTATTTAGTGCAAACATTTCTAATGTTAGAGCGCTAACCAATGCAGAAAAAGCAAGGGAACTTGTCAGTAAAATGACATTAGAAGAGAAAATCGGGCAAAAGTTAATGTTATCTTTCCGTAGTGGATGGACAATGAGAGATGGAACTAAAATTTCATCGGTTCAAACTATTAACGATGAAATTCATGAGATTATTGGTGAATATGATATAGGGAGTGTTATCTTATTTGCTGCTAACTTTAATTCCGATGCAAAAGTAAATGTAGAATTGACAGATGGTTTACAAAAAGCAGCAATGGACAAAGATTTAGGTAAAAACAGTATTCCTCTATTAATTGCTACTGATCAAGAGGGAGGAATCGTATATCGTTTAACTGGTGGGACGGCCTTACCAGGAAATATGGCTTTAGGTGCTAGCGGTAATACTGAAAATGCTGTTAAAGCAGGTAATATTATTGGTAGTGAATTAAATGCGGTTGGTGTAAATGTTAATTTTGCGCCAGATGCTGACGTAAATAATAACCCTAATAACCCCGTTATTGGATTACGTTCATTCAGTAGTAATCCGCAATTAGCAGCTAAATTTGTTTCTGCTTATATTGAAGGAGTTCAAAGCAATAATGTGGCAACTGCCGCTAAACATTTTCCAGGGCATGGAAATGTAGCTACAGATTCGCATACAGGTTTACCTTCGGTTCCTGCGACTAAAGAAGAATTATATAAAATAGAGTTAGTACCTTTTCAGGCGGCAATTGATGCTGGAACAGATATGGTTATGACTGCTCATATCCAATTTCCGAATATTGTAACAGAAGAAATTTACTCAGATAAAAAAGATGAGCTGATGAGTCCGCCAGCTACATTATCTAGGGAAATTTTAACTGATTTATTAAGAGATGAAATGAAGTTTGACGGTGTCATTGTAACTGATTCTATGACAATGCAAGGTGTGGCTAATTACTTTGATACAAACGAAAGAAACTTATTAGCTGTTAAAGCTGGAGTTGATATTCTAGATATTCCATTTACGGATATTTCTTCTATGAAAGATATGGAATCTAAATTAATTCCACTGATTAATGCATTTGTCGATGCTTATACTAAAGAAGATGGTTATAATGGAATTAAATTATCATTAGAAGAATTGGATAAATCTGTGGAAAGAATTTTAGTTTGTAAATACAACAGAGATGTCATGGATTTAGCAAATGATACAACTACATTAGATGATAAAAAAGCAATCGCTTCGAAAGTGGTTGGTTCTGTTGAAAATCGTGAAACAGAGAGATTAATTTCTGCAAATGCAGTTACTGTTGTTAAAAATGAAAATAATGTATTACCACTTAAATTGACTAAAGATTCAAAAGTAGTATTTGCATCAACTTATTCAAGGAATAATAATCGTTTTATTTTGGCTTGGCAAAGAGCTAAACAGGCGGGAATTATTCCAGAGGGGGCAGATTATAAGATTTTGCAGCACTATAATTGGACAGGATTAAACGATAAGGTAAACAGTGCTATAAATTCTGACGGAACTAATTTTGTTGGGACAAATAAAGATGTGCTAGATTGGGGTACTGTTCTTGTCCATGCCTCAGAAATCAGTAGTGCTAGTGGAATAGATGGATATTTGGTAGCTTGCCCACAATTATTTACTAAGTATTGTAAAGAAAATGGAAAGCAGACGGTTGTTATTTCATTAAATCATCCTTATGATGTTCAAGCCTTCCCAGATGCTGATGGTATTTTAGCAGTGTATGGAACTACTAGTCTTGGGCTGGATATTACGGAATCATTCGGTGGTGGTACAGTTGGAGCAACAGCAGCATTTAGTCCTAACTTGACAGCAGGTACTGAAGTAGCTTTAGGTACATTTGGAGCTTCTGGGAAACTACCGGTAGATATCCCAAAATATGTTCCAAAATCTGGAGTATATTCAACTGACGAAAATGTCTATGAATTAGGATATGGTATAGAATATGATGCAATTGCTAAAGATCCAGATAAAAAAGGACTAGCAGATGCGATTGCACAAGCTAAAGCTATAGATAAAAGTGTATATACTACTGAGTCTTGGGAGGCAGCTGCAGAAGCTTTAAATACTTTAAAAGTCGTATTGCAAACGGCTGAAAATGTTAATTTGACTCATAAATTGGCACAGTTTGTTGTTGATGAAAATGAAACAGATTTACGTGATAAATATAATACGGTTTTATCATTATTAGTATATAAATCTGACAAAAAAGCTTTATCAGATTTGATTGCCGAAGCGAAGAAATTAGATAAAGATCATTATACTATTGAAACTTGGCAAAATTTTGAAAAAGCATTAGAAAATGCTGAATCTATATATGATGGAAATGTACCACAAGATGAAGTTGATTTAGCTAAAGAAGCATTAGAAAAAGCAAAAAATGAGTTACTTGAGAAAAATAAAAAAGAATTATCAGTTGCTCTTGAAATGGCTAAACAAGTAACACCAGAACAGTTAGATAAGGTTGTACCAGCTGTGGTGACTGAATTTAAGGCTGCATTGGAAAATGCTCAAATAATTTTTGATAAAAAGGATGCAAATGAACTTGAAATAAATAAAGCTTTTGAACGCTTATCTAATGTAATGCAAATGTTGGAATTCTATAAGGGCGATAAAACACAATTAAGTGCATTAGTAGAAAAAATTGAAAAATTAAACAAAAATGATTATTTAAGCGCAACATGGAAAAATTTAGAATCCGTCTTAACAACGGCAAAAGATGTTTTGAACAATCCTGATGCTTTAGAAATAGAAGTAAGTGAAACGCATGATCAATTAGTAAGAACCTTTTTACAATTAAGATTAAAGCCAAATAAAGATTTGTTAAGTGAGTTGATCAATAAAGCTGAAAATACAGATCAAACAAAATATACAGCAGTATCATTATTATCGCTTAAGAGCGCATTAGTAGAAGCAAAAGCAGTTCTTGATAATAACGAAGCAACCCAAGATGAAGTAACTGCTGTAGAAATATTATTGAAAACAGCATTAGACAATTTGGTAGTGAAAGAAATTACTCTAGATGATCCAAATGCTCAAACACCACCAGATGCTAAACCAGGTAATGGTGCTATAACTGCGACAAAAACAGGTGATGATTCTATGATGTTAACATTTGCCTTAGCGGGATTATTGGCTTTAGCTGGCAGTGTGATTGTATTGAAGAAAAAAGAAGAATAATTTATACTTAAGCTAAAAAGTCACTGTATATAGTGGCTTTTTTGTTTTGGTTTGTTTTGAGAAACAGGATGATTTATTTAATAAGAAATATGTTATAATATTCCTAATATTATTTTATAGTACATTGGTTTAAACAATATTTATTTAAAATACTAAATAAATTTCACATTTATTAGTTAGAAAGGGGAATTTTTAATGAAGCAGCAAAAATGGAATATTCATACGCATACAACAAGATGTGGGCATGCAACTGGACTAGATATTCAATACATTCAAAGTGCAATTGAGGCTGGATTTACAATGTTAGGATTTAGCGAACATCTGCCTTATCCTGAAATACGGATTTCTGGGGCACGAATGTTTTATGAGCAAAAAGATGAATATATTGCAACGATAAGAAAATTAAAACAAGATTATCAAGATAAGATTGATATTAAAGTTGGCTATGAGGTTGAGTATTTAAAAGATCATTTTAATGATTTGATGAATTTGAAAAAAGAATGTGATTATATGATTTTGGGACAACATTTTAAATATTTAATTTATGACTATGACAGTTATTGTTCTGATGAGGATGTATATGTTTATGCACAGCAAATAGAGGAGGCATTATCTAAAAATTTTATTACATATGTAGCTCATCCTGACTATTTTATGATGGGGAGAAGGAGTTTTTCAAATGCTTGTGTTGATGCGGCGCATCGAATAGCAAAAGCTAGCATCCGTTATGATACACCGTTAGAAATTAATCTAAATGGTTTTGGATATGGAAAAAAACAATATTATATAAACAATGAATTAAAGGCATGTTATCCATATCCGTTTCGTGAATTTTGGGAGATAATTGCTATGTATGGTTGTAAAGTAACTTTTGGATATGATGCTCATTCACCACTTACGTTATTAGAACGTGAGCGGGAATGTTGGGCTCTAGATATTTTAAGTGATCTACCACTTAATTTTATTGACCATATCGAATTAAAATGAGCTTTATAGATAAAATATTATTGCTAAAAATTATTATTAACTATATTTTTTGATTCAAATAAGATTAGTAATTTAAGAAAAAGGAGATTAGAAATGTTGTACTCAAAGAAGATAAATATGGCAGATATTAGAGCAAGAATATGAGTATGTTTCTAATGTTCTAGAAGACAAAAATGATTTTGAAAATAAAATTTTGCCAGGTTATATTAATTCTTCCAACGGGATTGGACTTCTTGAGGGATGGGTTCCGGAAACAGAAGTGTTTTTATGGAAGAGGATCAAATTATTGACTGATTTAGGATTGGACATTACTTGACTGAAAAGTTGGCTCATGGTGCCGGACATATTGGATATGTAATAAAAAAGAATATAGAGGAAACGGGCATACTGTGAAGGATTAAAGGTAACTCTTCAAATAGCTAAAAATATTATTAAAGAGGATAAAATATATCTGTCAGTCCATAAAAATAATCTAGCTTCATTAAAAATCCAATAAAAAAATGGTGCATATATTCATCATGAAGACGATAAGAAATTTTATACACGAATAAAAAATCAGTTTAAAGCTACTCTATAATTAATTAAATACTAGTAAAGCCGGCTAAAAACAATGTACAATAAATAATGGGTTATTTTTAAATACTAATAAATAATTTGAATTAAAAAATAACTATATTTTAATTTGGAAAGGAAGGTATGCATGCCTGTTAATTGCTAGTTTAGCAAAGCTAGGCAATTGAGATTATTAGTTGCGTACTAAAGGGAGTGGAATTATATATGAGAAAATATTTCTTTTTTGACATTGACGGAACATTAACTAATAGTAATCCTGGGGGAATTATTTTACCCTCAACTTTTGAAACATTAGATAAGTTAAGAAAAAATGGTCATTTTGTTGCAATTGCGACAGGAAGAGCGCACTGGATGGCAATGGATTTTAGTCATGAATCAAAAATTGATAATCTAGTTTGTGATGGGGGAAATGGTTTAGTCATAAATGGAGAATTACTAGGAATTGAACCATTAGATAAAAATATTTGTTTAGAAATAATTGATGAGTGCATAGAAAAGAAATTTCCTTTCGGTGTATCTTTAGGGGATGTTCCTGAACTATATACATGTAATGAGTGGCTAAGTAATTTTAAAATGCATACAAAAATTATTGTAGACCCACAGATTGATTTTCATCGGGTTGATAATATTTATAAGATTTTTATTATGGCTACACACAAGCAGGAAGCTGAGTTGACTGCAATCCATAAACTTGGTTATATGCGATATCATGGTGATCAATTAATTGTTGAGCCGTTGGAAAAATATCATGGAATTTTGAAAATGATTGAAATACAAGGAGGAAAACCTGAAGATATAGTTGTTTTTGGTGATGGACATAATGATATTTCAATGATGCGACAAGCACCTATTTCAATTGCAATGGGAAATGCAATTGATGAGGTAAAAGAAGTAGCTACATATATAACTAAATCTAATCAAGAAGATGGGATTGAATATGCTTGTAAACATTTTGGATGGATAGATTAGCTAAATGTGGTATACTACTAGTAGGTGATGAAAAATGGAACTAATAAAATGGATTTTAATGATAGCAGGTATTTTGGCTTTTTTAATTATTGGCTGTATGATATTGCTACGTAGTGATGAAAAAAAGCGGAGTCGAACTAAACAGTACCAAGAAAATATTGATATGCTCAACGAAACTAATGAAATGTTAGATACTACATTAATGGAATTAGAATCTTATAATGAACCGCTAAAGAAGATATGCGAACATATTGATAACTTTAATCATAAATTTCTTGGTCAAAAATAACCGAAAACAGTTGACATAAGATTATTTTTTCATATAATACAGGTATATATAAAAACTCGTTGATAAAGAGAGTAATTTAATTAAGTTTCTTAGCGAACTGGCGTTGGTGAAAGGTCAGTAAACAAGATTAAATGAACCGCACTTTGAAGAGGACTGTTTGAACTAATAGTAGGGCAGTCAGTATGTCTACTTTACAGACAAGAGGGGATATAAGACTTTTTATATCAACAAGAGTGGTACCGCGGAAATTTCGTCTCTTAGCTTTTAATTAGCTAAGAGACTTTTATTTTACGCAAGGATAGGAAAGGAAAGGTAAGAAAAATGAAGAAATTATTAAAAGTATTATTAGTATGTACGATGGCATTTACACTTGCTGCCTGCGGCGGAAACAGCGGTAGTGATGGTACGAAAGAAATTTTGATTGGGATTTCTCCAGATTATCCACCATATGAGTCTTTAGAGGGCAAAGATATGGTTGGATTTGATATTGATATGACTAAAGAGTTGTTTAAAATTATGAATGATAACGGTGGTAATTATGAATATAAATTTAAACAAATGTCATTTGATACAATTTCTACAAGTCTGATTTCTGATCAAATTGATTTAGGAATTTCTGGATTTACAATGCATAAAGACTGGGATGTATTATGGTCAGACAAATACAATGATTCTAGACAAGTTGCTTTAGTTGCTAATGATAGTACAATTACTACTAAAACTGATTTAGAGGGTAAAAATATTGGAGCTCAATTGGCTGCTACTGGTGAAAGTGTAGCTAATGATATTAAAGATGCTAAAGTTAAAGCAGTAAAAGATGTTAAAGTTTTAATTGAAACTTTAAATTCTGGTGGGATTGATGCAATCATCTTAGATGAAGCAGTTGCTAAAAACTATGTAGAACAAGGCGGATATAAGATGTTAGATGAAACTTTATTAGAAGAAGAAAATTTAATCATCGCTAATAAAGGAAGTGAAGATTTAATTAAAGACATCAACAAAGCACTTGCTGAATTCATTAAATCAGATAAATATCAAGAATTAAAAACTAAGTGGGGAGCATAAACGTGGATGCATTAGTTGCTTTTTGCACAGCAGACAATTTGATTTTTTTACTACAAGGGGCTGGTAAATCTTTATTACTAGCCGCTTGTGCTTTGTTTTTTGGCCTTATTCTTGGGGTTTTAGGTGCTGCTGCAAAAATTTCAAAACATAAAATACTAAGACTTATTGGAAATGTTTACGTTGAATTGATCCGTGGAACGCCCATGTTGTTACAAATACTTTTTCTCTATATTGCTTTTCCGTTATTAATGCGTTCGATTACTGGGGAAAGATTTATTCCTGATCCATATGTTTGTGGTGCTATTGCGATGAGTATTAATAGTGGTGCATATTCGACAGAATTGATCCGTAGTGGAATTATGGGAGTTGATAAAGGTCAATGGGAAGCTTGTGAAGTATTAGGACTAAATTATACACAAACAATGAAATTAATCATTTTGCCTCAGGCGTTTAAAAGAATCATTCCTCCAATCGTCAGTGAGTTCATTACTTTAATTAAAGATTCATCACTAATTTCGGTTCTAGGAGCAACTGAATTATTATATTCAGCACAAATTTTGGGGGCGAATACATTTAATTTGATTCCGCCATTATTGGCCTCTGCTGTATTATATTTAATTATGACCTTAACAACATCTTATTTTGCGAGAAAGATAGAAAGGCGGTTATCTGTAAGTGATTAAAGTTGAGCATATTACTAAAAAATTTAACGATTTAAAAGCAGTGAATGATGTCTCTTTAGAAATAAGAAAAGGAGAAATCGTTTGTTTGATTGGACCTAGTGGAAGTGGGAAAAGTACAGTGTTACGTTGTATTAATGGATTAGAAATTCCTGAAGAAGGAACTGTTTTCATAAATGAGCAGCCATTGAATGCTAAAAACCCTCAAGCATTTAAAGAACTTCGTAGCAAAATGGGATTTGTTTTTCAGCATTTTAATCTTTTTCCACATAAAACAGTTTTAGAAAATCTAACATTAGCTCCAATTCAGGTTTTGGGAATGGAACAAGAGGCAGCGAATCAAAAAGCATTAGAGCTGTTAAAACGAGTTGGATTGAGTGATAAAAAAGATGTTTATCCAAATAAATTATCGGGTGGGCAAAAACAGCGTGTTGCTATTGCTAGAGCACTATGTTTAGGACCGGAAGTGATGTTGTTTGATGAGCCGACTAGTGCGTTAGATCCTGAAATGGTTATCGAAGTATTGGAAGTAATGCAGGAATTAGCAAAAGAAGGAATGACAATGGTGGTAGTAACTCATGAAATGGGGTTTGCAAGAACAGTTGGAGATCGTGTGATTTTCTTAGAAAATGGAAAAATTATTGAAGAAGCAAAGTCGGAGGATTTCTTTACACATCCAAAATCAGAGCGTGCAAAAGATTTCTTAAGTAAGGTGATGCATTAATGAAAATTGATTTATTTGATGTTGAAGCTTGGATGACTGAATATGAAACCAACTATCGATATAATTTGGCGGAAACTTGTGTAGCTTCAATGAGTATTAATGATTTATTAGAATTGGTTGAAAATAAAAAAGGAGTCATTGATAATTTATTAAATACTAAATTGGACTATGGACCTATTGTTGGTAGTCAAAGATTGCGGGAAGGGATTGCAAGATTATACCAAAATGGTGATGCCGATAACATTACGATTAGTCATGGCTGTATCAATGCTAATGAGATGGTTTTAATTTCTTTGCTCGAAGCTGGTGATCATTTAATTACGATTACACCGACATACCAACAATTTTATTCTTTTCCAGAATCATTAGGTGTTGAAACTACGCTTATTCCGTTGTTGGAGGAAAATGATTGGTTACCTCGGTTAAGTGATTTCGAAAATGCAATTAAGGATAATACAAAAATGATTTGTCTCGTTAATCCTAATAATCCAACAAGTACAAAATTTTCTAGAGAGTTTCTAGAAAATTTGACTGATTTAGCAAAAGAATACCACTTATATATTCTTTGTGATGAGGTGTATCAAGGATTAGGTGATGGTGAAGTCGCAATCAGTGATTTATATGATAAAGGGATATCTACAGCCTCTTTATCTAAAGTTACATCATTTGCTGGTTTACGGTTAGGCTGGGTAAAAGCTAATTATGAAGTAATTAAACTGATAAATGATCGTCGTGATTATCATATTATTTCAACAGGTTATCTTAACGATTATCTTGGAACTTTAGTTATTGAAAATTATCACAAGATACTTGAACGAAGTAGAAAAATTATTAATACTAATCGACAGATTCTCATTGATTGGTTAGCTCAAGAGCCATTGGTTGATTGCGTTGTTCCTGAAGCTGGAACAATAGCCTTTTTAAAATATCATCTTTCGATAAAGTCTAGGGAACTTTGTGCTAAATTACAACAGGATACAGGAGTGTTTTTTGTTCCAGGGGCATGTTTTGATCAAGAATATCATTTACGTTTTGGCTTTGCTAATAACAGTGACGAAATAAAAACAGGATTACAATTATTTTCAAAATGGCTTAAAGAAAATGCTTAATTTTATTCTTTAAGCTTTTTTATTATCGATAAATAGATATTTATAACAAGCGACCATATTAATAAATAGTGCAACGACAATGCCGATTAACATACTGACAGCTATACTGAAAACCCCTAGTGACTGACTAAGAAAATATATTAAAACTATTTCTAAAGTACATTGAATGATGCTGATTGCAAACATTAAACGATTTTTATTCAAAGCTTGAAGCAGTGCACTAAGAGGGGTTTCTAAATAAAAGATAGTGAATGGAATGCACATATATTTTAAATAAGTAGCTCCGCTTGTTGTATCATAAAGGATTTTTAAACAAACTTCTGGATATAAATAAAAAATCAATGTAAACGGTAGACTAATTAAAAAACTACCAATCATAGCAATTAGAATATGATATCTAGCAGCGCTGATTTTATGATAAACTACATCATTAGTGATGATCGGGAGAATCAGGCGATAAATTACGCCATTAAAAAAAGTGGGTGTAACTAATAATGATATGACATAACCGCTTATAATTGCATATTGTTGATGGATCATACTTTCTTTTAAACCGAATTTGGTTAAAACATAGACGAGGATGATTGGCTCTAGAAAGCTAACTAAACATTGATATAAACGTGAACCGGTTAATGGCATAGCGATATTTAACATATCTTTAATTTGCAAATTATTGACAATACTCTGCTTATTAAAGGTTGTAATATGATGGTCCTTGAGACGGGTTGTCAAATAGAGGATGGATGCTAATTCACCAACAGACATTGCCAGTGTTGCAAAACTAACTAGATAGGTATCTGTTAAGAAAGAAAATTGTCTAATCATTAAATAACTAAAACTTAATCGAGCAACTTCTTCGACAAAGCCAGCTTTAGCAACTAAAAAGACATTTTGTTTCGCTAAAAAATAATTTTTAATTATTCCACTAATCCCTACGAGCGGAATAAACAATGCCAGTGACAACAAAGGATAGAAAGCACCCTCATTTTTTAAAAGGTTATGACTAATAAATTTCGATGAAAAAAGTAAGGCACTCATGACAATTATACAAGTAAAAAGACAAATCGTTAAACCGGAGATGACAATTTTTTTATTATTATATTTAGGGTTTGCTACAAGTCGAAAGACTGCTGAAGGAATTCCTAATTGACCTAAGGTAATGCATAATGAAACCGTTGGCATTACTAAGATATATAGTGCCATCGCTTCTTGTCCTAATTGTCGCGCTAAAATCATGCGATTAAGAATACTAAACAATTTTGTGATTGCTGAACTAGCGGAAAGAATGATAAAAGAATTTATTAGTTTTCTTTTCATAAAGCACTTCCTTTCTGGTGAAATTTGTCATATAATATGTAAGTGACTTTTGAATGGAGGGCTGAAAATGGAATCGATTAATGATTTTAAATTTAATAAACGTGACCTAAATTTTTTAATAAAACTAAAAGCCCGTGATTTTAAACAGCAGAATATTCATAATATTTCTGAACAACAAATTAAAGACTACTTATTTGAGCGCAAATGGAAACAAAGAGATGCCGTTCCCATGTGTGAAATAATTGATGATATCATGAATTTAGATTTTTCTGAAATTTTTGATTATCTGAGTTTACAAGTAGTTAAAGAAGCATCTCGTTTGAGTATAAATGATTTTTCGGACTTTATTTCAAAATAGTTGCTAAGGCAACTATTTTTCTTTGAAAGGAGATTATATGGATTGGCGGATTATTAATGATTTAGACTACAACCACTATATGCAAGAATACAAGATTAATGCACTTTTAGCTAAGGTTTTTGCGTATAAACAATATTCATCTCAAGAAATTGAAACAATGTTATCAAGTCGTTTAGTATATCATGATTTTTCTTTATTTTCTGAAGCAGAAATGACATTAGAAAGAATTCATGAGGCAATTGGTAATAAAGAAAAAATCTGTATTTACGGTGATTATGATTGTGATGGGATTTTAGCAACATCAATTTTAGTTGAAGCTTTTAGACAATTAGGAGTGGAAGTGGGATACCATATTCCGAGTCGTTTAGAAGATGGATATGGATTAAATGCAAATCGTGTTGAACAAATGGCAAATAAAGGGTATACATTAATTATTACGGTTGATAATGGAATTAAGGCATATGAGGCAATCGAAAAAGCTAATGAATTGGGAGTGGACGTTATTGTTACTGACCACCATAATTATGATGATGAATTACCAGATGCTTTTTCTATTATTCATACAAAAATCTCACCCGATTATCCTTATAAAGAAATCTCGGGTGGTTTTGTAGCTTATAAATTAGCAAGTGCATTATTAAAAAAGCATGATAAATACTTATTTTCATTGGCAGCTATTACAACAATTTCTGATATGATGCCATTACTTGATGAAAATCGAGCATTGGTAAAAAGAGCATTGGAATTTATGAAAGAAAATAAATATCCTCAATTAGAATTGTTATTGGGGAGTAATCAGACCTATAGTGTTACTAGTATTGGGTTTATCATCGCCCCGAAGATTAATTCATTTGGTCGCTTAAGTGAAATTATTAATCCTAATCATCTCGTTAAATATTTTAGAAGTGATGCTTCAATTGGAGTATTAAAAGCAGTTAGTGAAAAAGCAATTGAAGTAAATGCTAAAAGACAAGAATTAACAAATAAACAATATCAAAGCGTTTTAACAATGATTGACCCGAATGAGCAATTTTTATATGCTTATCAAAATGAAATACACGAAGGAATCATTGGTTTAGTGGCAGGAAAATATACTCGACAATATAACCGACCTAGCTTTGTGATGACATTTGATAGTGAAAAAAATCTTTATAAAGGCAGTGCTCGTGGAATTGAAGGGATACCGTTGAATAAAATTTTTGAAAATGTTCAAGATTTGTTAGAAAGTTATGGTGGTCATGCTTTAGCAGGTGGATTTAGTGTAGGTAGTGATAAAGTTGAGGAGCTAAAAGAAAAATTAGAATTGTATTTAAATAAACAATTAAAAGATTATACTCCTCCTTTAGTGGATGCAATTGAAGTTACAGGAAATGAGATTAGTAAAGTTAGTGTAAAACAATTAGAGTTATTAGAGCCACTAGGCAATGGCAATGAAGAAATGCGTTTTTTCATAAAAGATTTACCAGTAAGTAAAGTTACGTCGTTATCGAATGGTAAACATATTCGTTTTGATTTGTCATTACCGCAAGTCAAAGCACAAGCGTTATTTTTTAATCATGGAGATCTTTTTGAACAATTAAAAGATACTAAAATGATCAATGCAGTTGGTAAGTTTAATATTAATGTTTTTAATAATATTGAATCTGTCAACTTAATTATTGAAGATATTAAATAGTTTAAATTAAAGTATAAAAATGTTATAATTAAATATCATAGGATATTATGTGGAGGAAATAGAATGGATTTAACTAAGTATGTTGCAAGTATTGAAAACTTTCCTGAAGATGGTATTATTTTCAGAGATGTAACACCGTTGATGGCTGATAAGGAAGCTTTTAAAGAAACGATTGACCGATTTGTTGAGTGGACTAAAAGTCTGGATACTAATGTTGATATTGTTGCTGGACCAGAAGCTCGAGGTTTTTTATTTGGATGTCCCGTTGCATATAATTTAAATGCAGGGTTTGTTCCGGTTAGAAAACCGGGTAAATTACCTCGTGAAACAGTAAGTGAAACTTATGCTTTAGAATATGGAACTAATGAAGTGCACATGCATGCTGACAGTATTAAACCAGGGCAAAATGTTATTATTGTAGACGACTTATTAGCAACTGGTGGAACAGTTGAAGCAACTGTAAAATTAGTTGAAAAATTAGGTGGAAAGGTAGTAGGAATTGCTTTTCTAATCGAACTTGAAGGATTAAAAGGACGTGATAAACTTCAAGGGTATAATATCTATTCAATATTGAAATACTAAAAAGAGATTAAATCTCTTTTTTAATAATAAGAGGGGGTGACATTATGGCTGAATATAAAGGTGCTGGCGATACAGTTACAATTAATGATGTTCTTGAAGTGTGTGGTAAATATATTACAAATCAAGAAAGTATTGATTTAATTAATCAGGCATACGATTTTATTATGGAGAAGCATGAGGGGCAAAAACGCAAAAGCGGTGAACCGTATACGATTCACCTGATTTGGGTAGCATATATTTTGGCAACGTTACAAACGGGACCCGCTACTATTGCGGCAGGACTTTTGCATGATGTCATGGAAGATTGTGGAGTATCTCGGGAAGAAATGGTAGAACGTTTTGGTGAGGAAATCACTACGTTAGTTGAAGGGGTTACCAAGATTGGTAAAATGCCATTTAAAGATGAATCTGATGTTTATGCTGAAAATCATCGTAAAATTTATATTGCTATGGCAAAGGATATTCGCGTTATTTTGATTAAATTTGCAGATCGACTTCATAATATGCGAACATTACAATTTATGCCACCTCATAAACAAAAAAGAATTTCTCGAGAAACGTTAGAAGTTTATACACCAATTGCTCATCGTTTAGGAATCAATGATATCAAAACAGAGTTAGAGGATTTAAGCCTATCTTATCTTGATCCTGTTGCATATAGCGAGATATCAAAATTATTAGCGACTAAACAAGAAGAACGGAAAGAATCAGTTGCAAAAATGATGGCATCGGTTAAACAAATATTGGATGATAATAGCTATCAGTATCGTATCTTGGGACGGGCTAAATCAATCTATAGTATTTATAAAAAAATGTTTGTAAAAAAGAAACGTTTTGATGAACTTTATGATTTATATGCATTAAGGATCATCACTCAAGATAAGATGGATTGTTATGGAATTTTAGGCTTGATTCATGATCAATATCGCCCGATTCCAGGACGGTTTAAAGATTATATTGCTATGCCAAAACCAAATATGTATCAATCTTTGCATACTTCAGTAATTGGTGAGGATGGAAATACCTTTGAGATTCAGATTAGAACTGAAGAAATGGATGAGCTAGCTGAATTAGGAGTTGCAGCTCATTGGCGCTATAAGGAAAATAAAGGCTATTCATCGAAGAAAGAACAACAAGAAATTGGTGAAAAATTGCAGTGGCTTAGAGAATTTATTTCTCTAAGTGACGATATTAAAGACGGTGATGCTAAAGAGTATTATGATTCATTAAAGCGTGATATCTTTGAGGCCAATGTTTATGTTTTAACACCGCAAGGAAAGATCGTAGAGTTACCGAATGGTTCTACACCAATTGATTTTGCTTACCGAATTCATACGGAAGTTGGACATAAAGCAGTTGGAGCTATCGTTAATAATGTTATGGTGCCTATTGATACTAAATTAAATACTGGTGATGTAGTCGAAATTAAAACTAATAAGCAGTCATTAGGACCTAGTGAAGATTGGCTAAAATTTGTTCGAACTGCAGGTGCACGTAATAAAATTAGACAATTTATTGCTAATCGTGAGGCAGAAACTAAAAAAGAGACAATTGAAGATGGGCGTAAAATGCTTCGTGATGAATTGAAAAAACGCCAATTAGATGAAAAGAAATATATGGATCCAGATACGTATAAAACATACTTAGGTTCTTTTGGTGCCCGCTCATTTGATGATATCTTATATTTTATTGGTAAAAAAAGTTTACCGGCAATGAATCTGCTGGATCGAGTTGTACCTAAAAAGTCGGGGTTCTTTGACAGTATTTCGAAAATGCTTCAGCGAAATAATCAGGTAAATGAAAAACAGCAGTCTTCGCGTAATAATTCGGGTGTTGTTGTTAAGGGATTAGATGGACTAAGAATTCAACTTTCAAAGTGCTGTAATCCAATTCCTGGAGATGATATTATGGGCTTTGTCTCACAAGGTCAGGGAATTAAAGTACATCGTCGAGACTGCCCGAATATTCAACAGCCTGAAATCAAAGCAAGATTGATAGATGTTTATTGGGATTTTGCATCCATTTCAACGATGAAATTTCAAGCAGATTTAGAAATAGTTGGTTTGGATCGACCTAATTTATTGAATGATGTGGTAACATCATTAGGGCAGATGAAAATTAATATTTTGAATATCCATGCTGATGTTGTAGATATGAAAGCAATCATTAAATTAAAGATTTCAGTTGAAGATGCTAGTCGTTTACAACAAGCAATCGATAATATTGATCGGATTCAGGGAATCTATGAAATTAAACGGGTTATTCATTAGTTATTGCAATTTTATGAAATATTATATATAATCAATTTAATCCAATGAACAAGATTAAGTAGTTAAATCCTTTTATAGAGAGAATACGTCTGGTGAAAGTATTTAAAGGATCATTACGGGACACTTGGGAGGAGTTACTTTGAAATCTAGTAGGAGTAAACGTCTGTCGCGTTAAGACATAAGAGCGTGTTATTTAACACGAATTAAGGTGGTACCGCGTTAACTAACGTCCTTATTTTAAGGGCGTTTTTATATTATCAAGGAGGAAATGAAAGATGATGTATAAAGCACCACGAGGAACAGTGGATATTTTGCCAGAAAAGAGTGCTAAATGGCAAACATTAGAACAACTAATTAGAACAATATGTGCTAATTATAATGTTAAAGAAGTGAGAACTCCTATTTTTGAACACACCGAGTTATTCACTCGTGCAGTTGGCGATACAACTGATGTAGTAAGTAAAGAAATGTATACTTTCGCTGATAAAAAGGGGCGTTCAATTACATTACGACCTGAAGGAACAGCTGGAGTTGCGAGAGCTTATGTAGAAAATAAAATGTTTTCTAATCCTGATAAAATTAGTAAATTATATTATATTGGACCAATGTTTAGATATGAACGTCCTCAAAATGGGCGGCAACGTCAGTTTCACCAATTCGGGGTAGAAATGATTGGTTATGAATCACCATATTTAGATGTTGAATGTATGACAATGGCAGTAACATTAGTCGAGGCTTTAGGGTTACAAGGTGTCAAATTACATATAAATACTCTTGGTGATGGTGATAGTCGTGATGCTTATCGTGAAGCTTTGAAAGCACACTTTGCACCATATTTAGATGATTTATGTCAAGATTGTAAAAATCGTTATGAAGCAAATCCGTTAAGAATTTTAGATTGTAAAGTAGATCATAATCATCCAGCGATGGCAAATGCGCCAAAAACAGTTGATTATTTAAGTGAAGCGGCTAAGGCACATTTTACCAAAGTATGTGAGTTATTAGATGATCTAGAAATTGAATATGTTGTTGATACAAATTTAGTGCGTGGTTTAGATTATTACTGTCATACAGTTTTTGAAGTAATATCTGATGATCCACGCTTAGGTGCAGGAGCCACTGTTGGTGGCGGTGGTCGTTATAATGGCTTAGTACAGGAATTAGGGGGACCAGAAGCACCTGGAGTTGGATTTGCTTTTGGAATGGAACGATTATTGATTGCTATGGATGAAGAATTAGAAGAACCTGAGGGGTTGGATGTGTATGTTATGCCAATGGGAGATGAAGCAAGAGATTTAGCGGTACAGATCACGGCAATGCTACGAGCAAATGGCTTTAGTGTTGATATGGACTATCAAGGTCGTTCTTTAAAAGCACAGTTTAAAACGGTTGATCGTTTGAATAGTCATTTTGCAATGATCATTGGTGATCAAGAAATTGCTGACGAAGTAGTCAATATTAAATGTACACATTCAAAGACACAAGATATTGTACCAATTGAAAATATTGTTGCGTATATTGAAAATCATATGGAGGGACATGTACATGAATAGAACTCATAACAATGGTGAATTAAGAATTAGTGATGTTAATAAAATTGTTGAATTAAAAGGCTGGGTTGCTAAAAAAAGAAATTTAGGTTCTTTGGTTTTCATTGATTTAAGAGACCGTTATGGAATCACGCAAATCGTATTAAATGAAGAAATGGAAGCTCTAGGTAAGGATATTAAAAATGAATATGTCCTGCATGTAGTTGGTAAAGTAATTGAAAGAAGTTCTAAAAATCCTAATATGCCAACTGGGGATATTGAAATTGAAGCTGCTCAAATTGATATTATCAATACGGCTAAAGTAACACCTATTTACACAACTGATGATACTGATGCAAGTGAGGATGCAAGAATGCAATATCGTTATCTTGATTTAAGAAGACCGGTAATGCAGAATAAAATAATTATGCGTCATAAAATTACTAGCAGTATTCGAAATTTCTTAGATAATCATGAATTTATTGATATTGAAACGCCCTATTTAAATCGTTCTACTCCTGAGGGAGCAAGAGATTTCTTAGTCCCTTCACGGGTTCATAATGGTTCATTTTATGCTTTACCACAGTCACCACAATTATTTAAGCAATTATTGATGGTTTCAGGATTTGAACGTTATTATCAAATCGCACGCTGTTTTAGAGATGAGGATTTACGATTAGATCGGCAACCGGAATTTACTCAAGTTGATGTTGAAATGAGTTTCATGACTACTGATGAAATTATTAGTATTGGTGAACAGCTGTTAGCACAAGTAATGAAAGATGTTAAAGGAATTGAACTGCAACTGCCATTGCCACGAATGACTTGGCATGAAGCTATGGAAAAATATGGAATTGATAAGCCAGATATTCGTTTTGGATTAGAGTTAGTTAATTTAAATGAAGTGGTTAAAGATGTTGAGTTTATGGTTTTTAAGAGCGCGTTAGAAGCTGATGGGCATGTAAAAGGAATTAATGTCAAAGGTGAAGCTGACAATTTTTCTCGTAAAGCAATTGATAAATTGGCGGATGTAGTTAAAACATATAAAGCAAAAGGATTAGCATGGTTAAAAGTTAAAGCTGGAAAGGCTGAGGGACCAATTGCTAAATTCTTTAACGAAGAACAAATGACAAAATTATTAAAAGCAATGGATGCAAGTGATAATGACTTATTATTATTTGTTAGCGATGCTAAATATAATGTTGTTTGTGATGCTTTGGCAGCTTTACGTAATCATTTAGGAAAAGAATTAAAATTATTTAACCCTGATGAATTTGCATTTTTATGGGTCGTAGATTTTCCAATGTTTGAATATGATGATGAAACTGAACGTTATTATGCGGTTCATCATCCATTTACTCGACCTAAAGATAGTGATATTGATAAAATTGAAAACGATCCTGCAAATTGTTTAGCTGATGCTTATGACATTGTATTAAACGGTTTTGAATTGGGTGGAGGTTCACAACGTATCTACGAACAAGAATTACAAGAAAGAGCCTTTAGAGCATTAGGTTTTACCCAAGAGAGAATTGATAGTCAATTTGGCTGGTTTGTTGAGGCCTTTCAATACGGTACTCCACCACATGGGGGATTTGCCTTAGGTCTGGATCGTCTAGCAATGTTACTTACTGGTAGTGAAAATATTCGTGAGGTTATTGCTTTTCCAAAAAATGCAAGTGCAGTATGTCCAATGTCAAAAGCACCAAGTGAGGTAGATAATGCTCAATTAGAAGAATTAGGAATCGCGGTGATTGAAGATGAACAAGAATAGAATTGATGCAGTTGTAAATAATATGAAGGAAGCTGGTCTTGATTATTTGTTGATCAGTGAACCTTCTTCAATTGATTATTTGATTGATTATGTAAATAACCCCGGTGAAAGAATGTATGTATTGATGCTTGCAGCAAATGGTGCCCATAAGTTGTTCTTCAATAAATTATTCTTTGTAGAAAATGATCTAGGGATTGAAATTGTTTGGCATAGCGATACTGATGATGCGACAAAAACAATTGCAGATTATGTTGAAAATTCTGGTACAATTGGAGTTGATAAACATTGGAGTGCAAACTTTTTATTAAGTTTAATGGAAAAACTACCAGATGTTAAATTTGTTAATGGCTCATTTTGTGTAGATTTTGTAAGAATGGTTAAAGATGAAAATGAACAGGTTTTAATGATTGAAGCAAGTCGGATCAATGATCAAGCAATTCATGAAGTGATTCATCAAGTATCTTTAGGATTATCAGAACTTGAAGTAGCCGGTAAATTGAGTGGTATTTATAGCAAATTTGGTGGTGATGGCAACAGTTTTGATGCTATCATCGCTTATGGAGCTAATGGTGCTAATCCTCATCATGAAAATGATGATAGCCATTTAAAACCAGGTGACAGTATCATTATTGATATGGGGTGTAAGTATAACGGATATTGCTCAGATATGACAAGAACTGTCTTCTATCAAGAAGTAAGTGAAGAAGCTAAAGAAGTCTATGGTTTGGTTCGTTTGGCTAACGAAACAGCTGAAGCAATGATTAAACCTGGGGTTAGACTTTGTGATATTGATAAGGCTGCTCGTGATATTATTACTGATGCTGGCTATGGCAAAGAATTTAATCATAGGTTGGGTCATTTCATTGGTAAAGATGTTCATGAATTTGGTGATGTTTCTGTTAACTTTGATTTGGAAGTTAAAGAAGGTATGATTTTTTCAATTGAACCGGGAATTTATTTGCCAGGTAAATTTGGGGTGCGGATTGAAGATTTAGTCATGGTTACAAAAGATGGCTGTAAAGTTTTAAATAGTTATCCAAAGGATTTATTTGTAATTTAATGATTAAGGGTTACAGCTCTTAATCATTTTCTTGTCGAATAAAAAAACATACTTTTTAGGGTTCGGTCAATACATTTATCTTAAATTGTGCTAAAATGGTGAAGTGAGGTGACATAAAGAATGTATTATTTTATTGGAATTAAAGGTTCAGGGATGGCGCCATTAGCAGAAATCCTTCATGAACTAGGAAATGAAGTGTGTGGAAGCGATATTGATAAATACATCTTCATTGAAGAGGAATTAAGAAAGAGAAATATCCCAATCTATTCATTTGATGCTAACAACATTAAAGATGGTTATACAGTTATTATTGGAAATGCTTTTGGTGATGATCACACAGAAGTTAAAGCTGCTTTAGCTAATCCGAATGTTAAATGTTATCGATATTTTGAATTTTTGGGAGAGTTTATGGAAAACTTCATCTCAATTAGTATAGCTGGAACTCATGGCAAAACAACGACAACAGGGATGGCTTATCATTTGTTTGAAGAATTTGATAAAACTACAGTTTTAATTGGTGATGGAACTGGTCACGCAGTAAAAGATAGTAAATATTTTATTGCAGAATCATGTGAGTTCCAAGATCATTTTTTACATTATTATCCTAAATATGCGATTATCAATAATATTGAATTAGATCATGTCGATTATTTTGGAAATTTAGAGCGTTATATTGAGTCTTTTGAAAAATTTGCTAATCAAGTAAAAGATACAGTAATTGTTTGGGGGGATGATCCAAACATTAAAAAAATAAATTTTAAAAAAAGAGTTATGAGATTTGGTTTAAATGACTATAATGACGTTAGGGCGGTAAATGTGCTTGAAAACAGTAATGGTTTATCGTTTGATGTATATATTCATAATGAATTATTTGGTCATTTTAATTTACCTTATTTTGGAATGCATATGTTGTATAATTCATTAGCGATCATTACGCTTGGTTATTTAGAAAATATGACTAATGATTATATTCAAAATAGAATGGCAACTTTCGAGGGAACAAAACGACGATACAGTGTAACTGAAGTAGGGAATAATGTTTACGTAGATGACTATGCCCATCATCCCACTGCAATTAAGTATGTAATTGAAGCAACCCGTGTTAGATACCCGAGTAAAAAAATTGTAGCAATTTTTAAACCTGATCGTTTTTCACGTGGCGCTCGTTTTGCCGTTGATTTTGCCAAATCTATGGATTTAGCTGATTATCCATATTTCTGTCCATTTCCCGAAAATGCAGTGAAAGAAGAAGGAATTGACATAGATATTTATGATATCGCTAATAATCTACCAAGAGCAAAAGTTATTGGTGAAGATGAAGAAGCTGCTAAAGAATTAGCTAAGTTCGATAATGTTGTGTTCTTGTTTATGTCTAGCAAAGATATTTATAAACTTGAAGAAAAAGTTATCGCGATAAAAAAATCTATATAAGTATCTAGAATTATGGTATAATTATTTGTAGAAAGTTGAGGTAATGCTATGACTGCAATTGATGTTTGTTACTGTGTTTTAATACTTTCTGGAGCATTTGCCTTAGTTAGCTTAGGAATTTTATTGCTTCGTAGTTCAACCACAGTTAAACAAGTGGGGAACACAGTCGAAATGGCTCAAAGCACAATTAATAAAGCGGATAAAATTATGGATGATATAACTTACAAGTTAGATCTTTTGAATGCGCCAGTAGAAACAATCGCGCGTTTCTTTGATCCAAATCGACCTAAGTTTAATCCTATAAGTGCTATTATTGGATTGTTCAAAAAGAAATTTTAGAAAGGTGAAATAATGATGAAATTAGGAAAATTTATTGCCGGTGTAGGTATCGGTGCAGTAATTGGAATGTTATGTGCTCCTAAAAAAGGTAGTGAGCTAAGAGGTGAATTAAAAGAAAAGTCTCAAGATCTATATGATAAAGCTCAAAACATGACTAAAGATGATGTTGAATCTTTGATCAACAATACTATCGAAGAAATCAAATTAGCAATTGATGAATTTGATGTTGATGAATTTAAAGATACAGCAGGAGAAAAATTAGGAGATATTAAAACTAAATTAGAACAACTAGCAACTTCGGTAAAATCTAGTGATGAATACGCAAGTTTTAAAGAATCGGTTGCTAAAGTTAGTGATGAGGTTACAACAAAATTTAAAGAAATCAAAACAAAAGTTCAAGACAAAGATTTTAATGTGTTACAAGAATTAGATGATGCAATGGATGACATTGAAGATGAATTAGATGTCATCATTGAGGATCTAAAAGATTAATGAAAAAAGTAACTATTTATGATGTCGCAAGAGAAGCTGGTGTTTCTCTTGCGACTGTTTCTCGAGTAATCAACGGTTCAAATGTTGTTCGAGAAAAAACAAAACAAAAAGTCTTGGATGTTATTGATCGTTTAGATTTCAAACCAAATGATATTGCTAGAGGATTGGCTACTAGCAAAACAACAACAATTGCAATCGTTTTCCCACAATCACTATTTGCTCATGTCAAAGATATGATTGGTGGAATTGGCGATACTGGTAGACATTTAGATTATAATATCAATATGTATACGACTGATGATATTGGTGATGAAAATACAGTTGCTGATGTTACTGAAAGATTAGTAAAGTCACGTGTTGATGGAGTAATCTTATTTAATAATGATAATATTGACGAAACTGTTGAATCGATTGTGAAGTATAATTTACCTATCGTTGTTATCGGAACAAAAATGTCTGGTGAAAACATTGGTTCTATTTATATTGATGTTAAAAAAGCTGCTGAGGAGATTGTTGATAAATATCTAGCTAAAGGGAAAGATGACATTGTCTATATCTTACCAAAACAAAATTTAATTAAAAGTGATGAAATTATTGAAGGAATCAAGGATACATATAAAAAATATAACAAAGAGTTTACTACCGATCAAATTGTTACAAGCTCTAGCCATTATGAAAATACATATCCGAATTTTGTTGAATATTTTAAAAATCACAAACATGATTTAGTATTCTGTGGATATGATAAAGACGGTGTTGCGATTATTAATGCAGCTCAAGAAAATGGAATTAAAATTCCTGAAGAAATGGAAGTAGTAGGAATGCTGAATACAAGTTATTCAATTATGTGTAAACCGACCCTTTCATCAATGAATGTGCCTGTTTATGATATGGGTGCTTTAGCTGTTCGTTTATTAACTAAGTTCCTACAAGATGAAGAAATTACTTCAAAAGAAATTGCAGTACAACATATGTTTATTAAACGCAATTCGACAAATGACTAAGACTTTCATTATGAAGGTCTTTTTTTTGTCACGATTTATAATTTTCAATTGTTATTTAGATGAAGGGAGGAAATTTAATGGAGGAAGCAATGTTCGAACACCTATTCCAAAAGTGTAAAGATATGATATATCGAGTCGCTTTTCTTTATCTAAAAAATGAGGCAGATGCTTTAGATATTGTTCAAAATACATTTATTAAGCTATTAAAGAAAAATGATTTTAACGATGAAGAGCATCTTAAAAGATGGTTATTAAGAGTTTGTATTAATCTTTGTAAAAATAATTTAAAAAGTTATTGGAAAAGAAATGTTAGTGTTTTTGAAGAAGAATTTTATCAATTAGAAAATAGTGATTTAAAATTGCAAGAACTAGTTTTTAAACTGGCTCCTAAATATAAGGGAGTGATTCATTTGTATTATTATGAGGGATATTCAGTGAAGGAAATTTCAGTCATTTTAAAAATTAGTGAAGCCGCTGTTAAGCAAAGGTTAAAGCGAGCTCGTACAAAATTGAAAATAGAACTGGAGGCAGAATCATGAAGAATAATGATTACAAAAAGATTGTCAATGGAATCAAGATACCAGAGCAAAAGCTTGATCTAGTAAAAAATAGTATTTTACAGAAAAAAAGCATCTGTAAATTTAAATATGCTACAGCTTTAATCGTGATAGCAGCTATGATCACGGGAACAATTTATTTTAGAACTTATCCAAGAGGAGATAATGAAACAAAGACATTAATAGATGTTGATTACTTCATTACAAATATTTATGCTAATGATGAAACCTATGAATTAACAGACGATAAAGTTAGTATTGACATGAGTAGTGATATGTTTGGAACAACCTGGAGATGTAATGCTAAACGCTCATGTTTACCATTTGATATTCGTATTGTTGGTGAAAACATTAAGAGTATCAGCTATTCTGTAATTAAGGGGACGAGCTTAGATTTTTATCGGGTTAAATCATTAGATTTATTTCATGATGATTTATCGGAGTTAAATAAAAAAAATGATTTTAGTATTCAATTTAAAATGTTTAACGAATTACGTGATCAAGATAAAGAACTTTTAAAAGAACGCTATCAGTTAACAGAAGAAAATTTAGAATCATACGTTAATGATCATATCATTGATATTATTAAAGATTACCGTGCAGCTTTAGAACAAGCAGGCTATAGTCAGGAAAGCTTAAATATGTATGGCGGACTTTTTTGGATAGAAATTAACCAAGGCGATAGGATGACTGTTCCTTATGATCAGCAAGATCCTCTAAACTATCGAAATATTCTTTATACTGAATTAAATTTAGAAAATAAAGATATTTCAGTAATAGATAACGAACAAATAATCTATCAAACAGTTAAACAGGAATTATTAAGCTATGAAATAAGCATGGTAATAGAGTATAATAATGGTGTTATCAAAGAAAAAATAATTACTTTTGAAGAAGGAACTTGTGAAGAAAGAAATAATGAATGTAGGGATACTATTTATATGAAAATAAAGTAAATCATTAAAATTAAATATGATTAAAATATTTAAATAGTATCAGGAACGATAAGTTTTGACAAAACTTATTAGGGTATGTTGACTTATTTAAAAATATAGCATATAATTCTATTACGACGTTGAAGGAAAATAGTAATCAAAATAGGCATTTTAGAGACCTTGTGGCTGGTGTAAACAAGGATGTACTACTGATGAATACACTCTGGAGTTTCTAGGTGAAAAGTCTAGACGGGTAGTTCCGTTATGAATGATGAGTGCATGTATTTTATACATGAATAAAGGTGGTACCGCGAGATTTCGTCCTTTTAGGAAGAAATCTCTTTTTATTTTATAAATGGAGGATAACGGATGAAGATTTATGATGAATTAGTATGGCGTGGATTAATCAAAGATGTTAGTTCACCAGATTTAGAAGAAAAATTAAATAATGGTGGGATGACTTTTTATATTGGGACTGATCCTACTGGTGATAGTCTCCATATTGGACATTTTTCATCATTTTTAATTTCAAAGCGATTAAAAGAAGCGGGACATAATCCAATTTTATTAGTTGGTGGAGCAACCGGATTGATTGGTGATCCTAAACCAGATACTGAAAGACCAATGATTACCAAAGAGACAGTTGAACATAATTTTGCTTGCTTAAAGAAACAAGCACAAGATTTGTTTGGTTTTGAAGTTGTTAATAATTATGATTGGTCAAAGGATCTTAATTTCATTGATTTTTTAAGAGATTATGGAAAATATTTTAATATTAACTATATGTTAAACAAAGATATTGTAAAACGTCGTTTAGATGCAGGGATTACATATACTGAATTTTCATATATGATCATGCAAGCAATGGACTTTGAATGGTTATACAATAACAAAAATTGTGTTATGCAAGTAGCTGGTCAAGATCAATGGGGGAATATTACTGCTGGAATTGAATTGATTCGCAAAAAAGATGGTAAAGAGGCATTTGGTTTTACAATGCCATTATTGACTAAAAGTGATGGAACAAAATTTGGAAAAACTAATGGTAAGGCTATTTGGCTAGATAGAGAGAAAACATCACCATATGAAATGTATCAATTTTTTATTAACTCAGAAGATGATAAAGTAATTGATTATTTAAAATTTTTAACTTTCTTAACACCTGAAGAAATTATGGAATTAGAAGAAAAGAATAAAACGCAACCACATTTAAGAGAAGCTCATCAAGCATTAGCGCGTGAAGTAATCACATTCTTGCATGGTGCTGAAGCTTATGAGGAAGCTGTAAATATTTCAAAAATGTTATTTTCGGGACAAATTCAATCACTAACATTAGCACAGGTCAAGGTTTGCTTTGAAGGTGTACCAAGTATTGAAGTTAATGAAGACTTGAATATTTTAGATGCACTAACTACTTGTGGGGCAGCAAAGAGTAAACGAGAAGCGCGCGAATTTGTTAATGGCGGATCCATTTTAATAAATGGTGAACGAATTAAAGATGTTGAGTTCATAGTTACAAAAGCTAATGCATTTGGAAATGAGGCGACTGTAGTTCGTCGCGGCAAGAAAAATTATTTTGTAATTAAGCATATTTAAAAAAGTAAGTTTTATAACTTACTTTTTTCTTGGCGTTTTTTTCCATAACATTGTATTTTCTTCGTTTGTTAAACTGGTAAGGAGATTGCTTTTAGCTTGCGGATATTTTAAATATAGATCATTTAGTAAATGTTTAAATTCTTCTCGTTTAGTATGCTTATCAGCTGGACATGTTGAAGGGACAATAGGAACATGTGCTTCTTCAACAGCACTAACTATATCTGATTCGTAAGCATAAACTAATGGACGAATAAAGTTCATTTCAGTTCTTGTTAAATACATTTTGGGGGTAAAGGTTGCAATCTTACCACCGTAGATCATATTCATAAATAGTGTCTCAACAGCATCATCACCATGATGCGCAAAGGCAACTTTGTTGCATCTGTATTTCTTTGCACCATCGATTACAAGTGCTTTTTTAAATTTAGAACATAATGAACATTGTAGACGACCATCATCGGTCTTATTTAACTTTAAGATTTCATATACATCACTAGGTTCATGATAAAGTTCAATACCATTTTTTTTACAAAAAGCATCAGCTTCACTAAAATCCATATTTGGGAAGCCCATTTCAATATGTACTCCAATAACATCAAATTTTACAGTTGCGAATTTTTTATATAATGATAAGCAGTATAAAAGGAGCATAGAGTCTTTACCACCAGAAACGCCCACACATACTTTATCACCATCTTGAATTAAATTAAATTCTTCATCGGCTTTACGAATACAGCCAAGTACTTTTTTCATTGTCATTTTTATCACCTTGCTATATTCTAACAAAAATATCATTACTAAGCAAAGTTATTTGCAATTTAATGTAAAGATAGGTACAATGTAAAGCGGTGATGAAAATGGATGGAATTATTTTAGTAAACAAACCTAGTGGTATGACAAGCCATGACGTGGTTAATAAATTAAGACGAATATTAAAAACAAAAAAAGTGGGGCATTGCGGAACTTTAGATCCTGATGCAACTGGTGTTTTAGTTGTGTGTGTAAATAAGGCTACAAAAGTTTTGCAGTTTTTAACAAGCGAAAGCAAAGAATATGTTGCAACACTTAGTCTAGGAACAAGTACTGATACATATGATGCTAGTGGTAAAATTATTGAAACAAAAGAGTTCCATGCTCTTGATAATAATGAAATAGTTGCTTGTTTCAATAATTTTATTGGTTCTCAAGAACAAAAGCCCCCAATCTATTCAGCAATTAAAGTAAATGGTAAAAAATTATATGAGTATGCTCGTGCAGGAGAGCAGGTAGAAGTGCCAACACGATCAGTTACAGTTAATCATTTAGAAATATTACAAATCGAAAATAATTTAATTAAATTTAAAGTGGGATGTTTGAAAGGAACATATATTCGTTCTCTATGCTATGATCTTGCGAAGGCTTTAGGTTATCCGGGACATATGAAAGATTTAATTAGAACTAAATCAGGAAATTTTTCGTTAGAAAATTGTTTTACACTTGAACAGATTGAAAATGGTGAATACACAACAGTAAGTTTAGAAGAAGCTTTAAATTCATATCAACAATTAGTTGTAGATGATGAAAAAATAATTTTTCATGGAAAAAAAATCAAATCAGATTTAAATGAACAGGTTGTTATCTTAAATCGGCAGGGGAAAGTTCTTGCAATGTATGGCCCTGATGGAAATGGTTATTTAAAAAGTATTAGAGGTTTATGGTGATGAAAGTAATATATTTGAATGAAGAAAATATGATTGCTTTGGAACCAAGTTGTGTTGCTTTGGGTTTTTTTGATGGCATGCATCTAGGTCATCAAAAATTGATTGATGAAGTATTAAAAGTGTCAAAAATAAAGAATCTAAAAAAAGGGCTATTAACATTTGACGTTCATCCTAAATCATATCTTTTAGATAGTTCTTTTAAATATTTGATGAGTCTCGAAGATAAAATAGAATTTCTAGAAAAATTAAATTTTGACTATTTATTTGTATTACGTTTCAATCATCAATTAGCTAGTAAGGAACCACGACAGTTTATTGACGAATTTATTATTAAACCAAAAATCAAGCATGTTGTTTGTGGTTTTGATTTTCATTTTGGAAATCATGGTAGTGGCGATAGTGTTTATCTAAAAAATAATAGAAATAATGATTATGAAATTTCAATTATTGATAAATTAGAATATGAACAGCATAAAATCTCATCTTCATATTTACGACAAGTTTTAAGTAATGGTCAAGTTGAATTGGCTAGTCAATTGTTAGGTCGGCAATATCAAGTGACTGGAAAAGTTGTTCATGGACGTGAAAACGGTCGTAAAATTGGTTTTCCGACAATTAATGTGGCAGCAATAGATTATGTACTTCCTAAAAATGGAGTGTATGGTGCTAAAGTAATCATCGATGGTAAAGAATATATAGGAATGGCAAATTTAGGCTATAATCCAACCTTTACTGCTTTGAAGCAAGCTTCATTAGAAGTTAATATTTTCGATTTTGATCAGAATGTATATGGAAAACAAGTAAATGTTATGTTTATTAAACATATTCGCAGTGAGAAAAAGTTTCCTTCAATAAACGATTTAATTGAACAGTTAAATAAGGATAAACAGCAGATAATTAATGAAATGATATGATTAGTACATATCATTTTTTTATGTTGCTTTCCTATATTTATTAGTTTTATTTATGAATATCTGGGGAATAATAAATTTGGTGATATGATGTTATATGGATGGTTAATCTTTTCTAGTTTTTTATGGGGTACCAACGTTCTTGTAATGAAATATATGTTAGAAAACACTACAACATATTTTTTAGCTGCTCTAAAAGTACTGTTGTCGGTTATTGCAATTTTTGTAATCATGAAATATAAAAAAATACCTTTTAAATGGTATAAAGGCAGTCTAGGAATAAAGGTATCATTACTTTCGATTACAATTAATTTTATACTTACCTTTGAGGGATTGAATTTAATTACCGGAAGTTCAAATGCAATTGTTAATTCCTTAGCACCGCTAGTGACAATCCTATTGACATGGCTTTTTTATCATACTAAGGTCAATCGTTACCAGTTGATTGCTATGATAATCGCATGCATTGGATTTCTTATTTCTCTAGATTTTAATATTAGTCAGATTTCTCTTGGTCATTTAATGATGATTGGTGGAATTGTGTTATATAGTTATGGTAATTTATTAATGCAGCACCAATGTAAAAAAGAAGACAGTTTGCCTTTTACATTTCAATATTTATGTTTGAGCTTCTTTCAATTAGCGTTAATTACTTTATTTATTCCTAGCAGCAATCATCTTGAAAATATTTCAATAACTTTATGGGTACTTTTCATAATTTTTTCTGGAATTGGATTTGCTATAATTCAATTAACGTATTTTCGAGCTGTTCACGAAATTGGAAGTGTTAAAACAAGTTTTTTATTAGGACTAAATCCAGTGTTTACATATATTGGTTCATTGTTACTACAAGAAAATTTTAATTTTAATAAATTTATGGCGATGATTTTAATGGTTGTAGCCATGGTTATTGCAAACAAAAAAAGATAGTTAGTTCATAACTATCTTTGATAATATTTAATAAGAGCTTGAGTGCCTAAGTTCTCAAATCCGTCGGTTTGTAATTGTTCAAACTGTTGTAAAACAGTATTTAAAACTTCTAAGTCAAGGTTGTTTGTATCATTAACAGCTTTGGCTATTTTCATATCTTTGATATAATGTTTTATGTAAAACCCCGGTGCAAAATCATCAGCAAGAATTCGTGGGGCATTATTAGTCATTTGCCATGAACCAGCAGCTCCACTCGAAATACAGTCAAGCATTATTTGAGGGTCCAAATTGACTGCTTTAGCATATGTAAGAGCTTCACAAACTCCAGCTAAAGCTCCGGCTAAAGCAATTTGATTGGCCATTTTTGTATGTTGACCGTTTCCGGCTGAACCAACATAATTAATGTTGCTTCCTAAGACTTCTAACACTGGTTCAATTTGTTTAAAGACATTTTCATCACCGCCAACCATAATTGACAATGTCCCTTTTTTGGCACCAATATCACCGCCTGATACCGGAGCATCAAGACTGGCTAAACTATGTTTTGAAGATTCTTCAAAAATTTTTTTTGCTAACAATGGACTAGACGTAGTGAAATCAATGAGAATACAATCTTTTTTAGCATTAGCAATTATCCCTTTGGAACTAAAGTAGATTTCCTCAACATCTTGAGGAAATCCTACCATAGTCATGACAATGTCTTGATCTTTGACACACTCAGCAACTGAATCGTGCCATATAATTTTATCACTAATAAGATCTTCAACTTTATTTTTTGTTCGCGTATAAATAGATACAGGATATCCTGCTTGACTCAAATTTTGAACCATTGCTTTACCCATTACTCCGACCCCAATAAATGCAATTTTTTTCATTTTTCTTCCTCCAGTAACTCTTTATATAATTTAATTAAACCTGCTTGAATTTTATCATGATTTTTTTCCGGATGCCATTGTACAGCAATAATATTATCTTTTTCAATGCCTTCAATAATTCCATCAGCAGTAATTGCACTGACAACAAAGCCAGGGGCAATATCATCAATTGCCTGGTGATGAAATGAATTGGTCATAAACTCATTTCCTAAATATTTATTTAGTTTTGTATGAGGAATAGTTTTCACGAGATGATGATATCCTTCTAAATTTTCCTGGAGATGATTATCATATTTTTTTGTCTCAGGAATATCCTGAATCAAAGTACCGTTAAATGCAACATTGATAGTTTGAATTCCACGGCAAATCCCTAATATAGGTTTATGAGCTTTTGAAAACTTATGAATCAACTTAATTTCTAATTCTTCCAATTCTGCTTCCTCTTTATTGGTTAGAGGATTTAATACTTGATGGTATAAAACGGGATCAATGTCAAATCCGCCGCTTAATAATAGACCATCACAGTGAGTGACTAAAAAATCTAGTGTATCATCACTGCTTGGTCCAATAATAATAGGATCTAGATTTGCAGTTTGAAGCATTCTAAAATATTCACGGTAAATATAATAAACTCTGCGTTGAGAATAGCTTCGCATTGGCGTTAAGATTTTTTTATTCATAAACTACCTCCTGTATTTATATATTACGCGAAACAAAAATAATGTAAAGAATTATAAAAATAATTTAAAACTGCACAGATATTACTTAGACATCATATGACACTTATGGTATACTTTATTAGTAAGATTTATAAAAAAGAGGGATGTAATATAATGGACTTTTTAGATAATATATTAAAAAAATTTGGAACAAAAAATGTAATCATAGTAGGGGTAGTATTAATTGTAACTATTGTGATCTTAATAACATACTGGATGATTAAATTAAGAATATATCGTAAAGAAATTGTAGTTTTAGAAAATGATATGAATGCAATTAAAACTTTGCCAATTCAATACCGCTTAGGGCGGATTAAAGCAATTGGAAAAAACATGCCAGATGTTTTAGAAAAATATGATGATTTTGAACTAGAATTTAATGATTTAGTAAATCTACAAAGTAATGAAATTGCGCCATTGATCAATGATATTGATGAGCGATTGTTTTATCGAAAATTAAAAGGGGTTCGCAGAGATCTAAATAAATTAAGACAAGATATTGATAATTATGAGAAACGTTCTAAGGCGTTGCTTAAAGAAATTGAGGTGATCACTGAAATAGAAAATGTGCAACGTGTAGAAATTATTAAAATTAAAGAGAAGTTCCGTTTAACAAATGATGAATTTGCTGCTGTACGTTTTAAAATAGAAGATTTTGTACCTGCTATTCCTCAAAAATTTGCAGATATTGAAGAACGCTTTGTTCAATTAGAAGCATTGATGAATAGTCAGCGTTTTGATGAAGCTAAAGTATCAGCAGATAAAATTGATAAAGACATTGATCTATTAAGTGCTTATCTTCGTGATTTACCAACTTATATTTCAATTGTTCGAAAATATATTCCTAAGCGATTAGATGAATTATACCGTGTTATTACTGAAATGAAAGAACGCGATTTTTCAATTGAACGTCTTAATACAACAGTTCGCTATAATAAGATTAATGCTGATCTAGAAAATACGATCCAAGCTATTAAAGAGTTAAATCTAGAAAATGTTGGTGCTTCCATTGAAGTAATGACAGAAGATCTAAATTCTTTAGCGGCAGACTTTGAAAAAGAGGAAGCTGCATATAGTCGCTATGAGGAATCACGTAATGCTTGTTACAAACATATTGGGCATTTAGATGAAGGCCTTCGAAATACTATTAATTCTTTAGGTGAACTTCAAAGGAATTATTTATTATCTGATTATGAAATTACTGTTAAAGAAGATTATGAGGCTTTTAAAGGGATTTTAGATGAATTAGATCAATTAACAGTAATAATTGAAAGCAATGATTTTTCATATAGTGTCTTGATTGAGCGTTTTGAAGAATTGATTGATCGTTGTAAACCTTTTGATGAATCTTTGAATAAGTATATTGAATTAGAAAATTCTTTGAGATTACAAGAAAAACGTGCTTTAGATGAGTTAGATAATATTAATATTGTCTTACTAGAAATAAAATCGGAGATTAAAAATAAACATTTACCAATGATTAATGAATCTTATAAAGATTATATTGATGATTCTTATCAAAAAGCGGATGAAATTTTGAAATTTATCAGACGTCGACCAATTGATTTAGAGCGTCTCTCAGTTCAAGTTGATGCTGCACGAGATGTAATCTATAAATTATATGATAATGTTCATAATTTGATTGTTACTGCAGAAATGGTTGAAGATGCAATTATTTATGGTAATCGTTATCGTAGTTCTTTTTTAGAAGTTAACACAGAATTAACTAAAGCAGAGCTGTTATTTAGAAATGGTGAATATACTAAAGCTTTGACTACTGCAGTAGATATTATTGAAAAAATCAATCCTGGATCATATGAGATGTTGATTAATAAAAATAGTGCAAAATCATAAGATTTTGCCTTTTTTTATGGGTGAGAGTATAATTATGAAGAATGTACAAGGTATTATAGTTTAAAAGTAATATAATGGGGATATTAAAGCTTATTAATAAAAATAGGAGATAAAAATGAAAAAATTATTAATTTGGGGTGCAGGAGATCAAGGACTTGTGACTCTTGAGTGTGCTTTAGCCATGAATGCATATGAACAAATTGATTTTTTAGAAATCAAAGAAAAAGGAAGTAGAAAAATAATTAATCATACTGTATTTAAAGAAAGTGAATTCGATAAAGTAGTAAAATTATATGATGAGGTTATTGTTGCAACTGGTAGCAATGATTTACGAGAAGAAAAAATAAAAATGTTACTTGCTTTTGGTATTCCTTTAGCAACGATAGTCCATCCAACAGCTTTAATTAGTTCATCTGCAAAAATTGGTAGTGGTACAACGATATTGGCTAATGTAATAATTAATATTAATACAAAGGTCGGGATTGGCTGTATAGTCAATAATGGAGCAATTATTGAACACGATTGTATGGTAGGAAATTATGTTAATATTTGTCCTAAGTTTGCGATGGCAGGTCACAGTTCGATTGGATATAAATCTTATCTGGGAATAGGTAGTACTGTCATTGATGATATTAGAATTGGTAATCGGGTAACAGTTGGTGCTGGAGCGGTAGTTGTTTCAAACATTTCTGATAATATCGTTGCGATTGGTGTTCCAGCTAAGAAAATGCTGGTGGATAAGTAAAAAGTGTTGTGTTAAAATATTTAAGATAATTACAATTTGATGGTTTACGTTGGTTTTATAAAAGTAATTATATAGGAAAATTAAAGTACTTTGGAATTGCAAGTAAGAAAATGATTTTATTTCTTTACTTTCGTAGTAAATATTGTAGAATTATTTAATGTTGTTTGAAAGATATTTTGGTGGAGTCATAAGACTTTGGATTTTTATTGCATATAATAATGTAGGGGGTTACGATGATATATTTAGATTATGTGGCAACAACGCCATTAAATTCAGAAGTGTTAAATACTTATCATAATTTATTATCCAATTATTTTTATAATGCTGATTCAATGTATGATAAAGGTATTGAGGTAAATCGTTTGATGGAACATTCACGTAAATTAATTAGTGAGTCCTTCAAAGTTAAAGAAGATGAAATTATTTTTACTAGCTGTGGTAGTGAAGCTAATAATATGGCAATTAAAGGTACAGCCTTTCAATATCAAAATCGTGGTAAACATATTATTACTACAGCTATTGAACATTCATCTGTTTATGAAACTTGTAAAGAGTTAGAAAAGTTTTTTGGATTTGAGGTAACTTATTTAGGGGTTGATCATAAAGGGCGGATTTCTTTAGAAGAATTAGAAAAAAGTATTCGTGATGATACGATTTTAGTATCAATTATGTATGTAAATAATGAAATTGGGGTCATTAATCCTATTGATGAAATTAAAAAAATTGTTAAAAAATACGATAAGGTAAAACTGCATTTTGATATGGTACAGGCTTTAGGAAAATTACCAATCGATTTAAATGATGTGGATTTAGCTTCTTTTTCGGCACATAAAATTTATGGTTTAAAAGGTAGTGGCTTATTATTCAAACGACGTTCAACGACAATTGTTCCTTTAATTAGTGGCGGACAACAAGAATTTAGTTTACGAGGTGGAACTTCTAATGCCTGTACTAATATTGTTTTTGCGAAAACTTTAAGATTAGCATTAGATAATTTTGAACAAAAAAATCAACATATTAAAGATATAAATGATTATTGTCGAAAATGTTTACAGGAGATAGAAGGAATTGTTATTAATAGTGATGAAAATTGCTGTTTACCATCAATTTTGAATTTCTCATGCTTAGGTTATAAACCAGAAGTTATTTTACATGATTTGGAAACAAAAGAAATATATTTATCAACGCGTAGTGCTTGTTCATCAAAAACGAGCAATGTTTCACGAGTCATGGCGCAATTACATTTAGATGAAGCAATTAGTTCTAGTGCGCTTAGAATTAGTTTTGGAGAGCATACTACAAGAGAAGAAATCGATCGGTTTTGTTATTATTTACAAGAAAGTATGCGTAAATTAAAGAAGCAGAGGTAGAATATGGAAGCAAATTATATTTTAGTACGTTTTGGTGAATTAACAACAAAAGGTAAAAACCGTAAATTATTTACGAATCGTCTTTTAAAAAATACTAAGGAGATATTAGCAGAATTTAATCATTTAACATATGATTTACAACATGATCGTATGTATGTAGTTCTAAATGGTACTGATCATGAAGCTGTATGTACGAAATTGAAAACAGTATTTGGAATCTATTCTTTTTCAGTAGCATATAAAATGGAAAAAAATCTCGAATTAGCTAAACAAGCGGTTTTACAAATAATTGAAAACAATGATGGGAATACGTTTAAGATTAATACTAAACGTTCAGATAAGAATTTCCCTGGAAGTTCTCAAGAAATTAATCGTGAAATTGCAGGATATGTATTTCATCACACTACAAAAGAAATAAAAGTTGATGTCCATGCTCCAGCAATTTTAGTAACAGTTGAAATTCGTTATGACGCGATATATGTAATGGATAATATTATTAAAGGAGCAGGTGGGTATCCAGTTGGAGTTGGTGGAAAAGCATTATTGATGATGTCAGGAGGAATTGATTCACCAGTAGCTGGATATTTAACATTAAAACGTGGTGTAGATATTGAGTGCATCCATTTTGCTGCACCACCTTATACTAATGAATTGGCACGAGAAAAAGTTTTTGATTTAGTTGATAAATTACGTCATTATACTCACGGTTCAATTAGAGTTCATGTAATTAATTTTACAAAATTGCAATTAGCTGTTTATGATAATTGTGACGAAAGTTATGCAATGACAGTCATGAGAAGGATGATGTATCGTATTAGTGAAAAAATTGCTAATAAAAATAATTGTCTTGCATTAGTCAATGGTGAAAGCATTGGACAGGTTGCTTCACAAACTTTAAATAGTATGCAGGTAATCAATGAAGTTGTTAAGATTCCAGTACTAAGACCAGTATTATGTCTTGATAAATTAGAAATTATTGATATTGCTGATAGGATCGATACTTATGAAATTTCGATTCGCCCTCATGAAGATTGCTGTACTATTTTTACACCTAAAGCTCCGGCAACTAAGCCTAAGTTATATAAAGCGGAAATATTTGAGTCTGGGTTTGATTTTGAAACTTTGATTGATGAATGTGTAGAAACTGCTGAAATTATTACAGTCGATCACAATTATAAGAAAAACGACGATATTTTTTAAAAATAATTAAAAAAGCGTATATCTTTTTTTGTTTGACACAAGATATTAGTGTCAGGAGGTGAAGATATATGTCACAAAGTAACTCTAGTAGAAACAAATTAGTTGTTCCTGGAGCTAAAAATGCAATCGATCAAATGAAGTATGAGATTGCTAACGAATTTGGCGTTAATTTAGGTCCTGATACAACTGCTCGTGCGAATGGTTCAGTAGGTGGCGAAATCACAAAAAGATTAGTCGAAATGGGTCAATCACAAATGAGTTCATCTAATAACTACAATCAATCTAAATAATTATTTTTAAGACCCTAGTTCAATCTAGGGTTTTAAAATATTCTTAAATATAAAACAAATTTATTCGATAATTCCAATAAATACTTTAATAAATGGTGAAAGTGCTTTCAAAATATATTGAGTTTAGTGTTGAATTTAGGTACAATTAATATATGACATGAAGAAATAGGAGGAATTATAATGGTTAAAGTAATGGCAATCAATGCTGGTAGTTCATCTTTAAAATTCCAGTTGATCAATATGCCTAGTGAAGAAGTAATTACATCAGGGTTAGTCGAAAGAATTGGACTAGACCAAGGTAACTTCGAAATGAAATATAATGGTGAAAAATTTATTAAAGAGTGTCCAATTAAAGACCATAGTGTTGCAGTACAATTATTATTAGATGCTTTAGTTGATCACCATGTTGTTGAAAGTTTAGGTGAAATCGAAGCTTGTGGACATCGAGTTGTCCACGGTGGCGAATATTATAACGACGCGGTTAAAGTCGACGAGGAAGTTGTTGCTCGCGTAGAAGAATTAGCTGAATTAGCGCCACTTCACAATCCAGCACATATTGTTGGATATAATGCATTTAAAGCAGCTTTACCAGAGGTTGAACATGTTTTTGTATTTGATACTGCATTTCATCAAACTCTTGACCGGGAAAGATATTTATATCCTTTACCATATGAATACTACACAGATTTAAAAGTTCGCAAATATGGTGCCCATGGAACAAGTCATAAATATGTATCTCAAGTTGCCATTGATATGTTAGGAAATCCCAAACATTCGCGAGTAATTGTTTGTCATTTAGGAAATGGTGCAAGCATTTCAGCAGTTCAGGATGGTATATGTATTGATACTTCAATGGGATTTACACCACTGGCAGGAGTAATGATGGGAACACGCTGTGGTGATGTTGATCCATCTATTATGCCGTATTTATGTAAAAAATTAAATAAAACACCTGATGAAATTTTAGATATCTATAATAAGAAATCAGGAATGTTAGGAATTTCTGGAATTTCTTCAGATTCCCGTGATATTGAAAATGCATTATTTAAGAACGGTGATGAACGTGCACTTCTTACAGGTTTGTTATATGCACGAATCGTTTCAAAATATATTGGAAGTTATTTTGTTGAAATGGGTGGTGTTGATGCTATTGCCTTTACTGCTGGAGTTGGAGAAAATGCTTCTTATCTTCGTCGTTTGATCATTGATAATGTTTCACGTGCGTTAGGCGTTTTCTTAAATGAAGAAGAAAATGAACGTCGTAGTAAAGAAAATCGTCTAATTTCCCATCAATATTCTAAAGTTGATGTTTATGTAATCCCTACTAACGAGGAAGTAATGATTGCTCGTGATACTGTAAGAATTTTAGGTTTATAAGCTCTGATCAATAATCAGAGCTTTTCTATTTATAAATTTGGGTAAATATGGTATAGTCATCTTATTAAATAGAGGAGTTTTATAATGGAAGAAAAAATAATTGCTAAAATTGAAGAATATGATTATATTGCTATTTACCGTCATGTAAATCCAGATTTTGATGCTTTTGGCAGCCAATTGGGAATGTACGATATGATTAAAGCTACTTATCCAGATAAAAAGGTTTTTTTATGTGGTGATTTCAGTTCGGAATTAGTGAAAAAATATACAGTAGTTTTTGAACATCAAGAAGTTGATTATACTAAAGATATTTTAGGAATTGTTCTTGATACTGCTAATATTGAAAGAATTGATGATCAAAGATATCAACTTTGTAAAGAAATTATTAAAATTGATCATCATTTGGTCGTAGATAGTTATGGCACTTTAAATTACGAAGATAGTAGTGCTAGTTCAGCTAGCCAATTAGTTGGAACAATTTTTAAAGATACGGCTATGAAAATTACTAAAAGTGGTGCAGAAGCTTTGTATTTGGGAATTGTTGGAGATACAGCGCGGTTTATGTATCGAAATACTGATGAACGGACTTTTGCAGTAGCTGGAGCTTTGGTTCAAGAAGGAATTGATATTGTTGAAATCTATAATCGAATTTATATGAAGAAGGCTAAGGATTTACAAATTAATAAATTTATTTTAAATAATCATCAGTTTGATGGTGGTGTTGCTTATTATGTTTTAAGTGATGCAGATTTAAAAATGTTAGAAATTAGTCGTGAAAGAGGTTCGGATTTTGTTAATTTATTATCTGGTGTAGAAGAATATAAAATTTGGATGGCTCTAACTGAAAATGTCGCTGATCATAATTGGCGTGTTAGTTTACGTTCACATGATTACGCAGTCAATAAGGTGGCTGAAAAATATAATGGTGGTGGTCATATGCTGGCAAGTGGCGCAAAGTTAGCTTCATTAGAACAGCTTGGTCAACTGCTTCAAGATTTAAAGGAGATAATCAATGAATAAATTTACTGACATATTTGCAAATTTTATTGAGGGTTTTTCATTTAGACAAGGTTCTCAAGATGTAAAACAAGTAAAAAAAGGTGCTTTTTTAAAGGCGTTTACAATAACTTTAATAATTGGATTGATTGGTGAATATGCTTTTTTGATCCCATTGAATCTTCGTTCACCACAATTTATAATTTATTTTTGTATATTATTATTAATATTTAATGGACTATATTTTATGTTAAGTCAAAGATTTAGTAAGATCACCAAATATAGTCTCATTGTGATTGGAATATTAATTGCATATGTGGCCATTGGAACATTTGTTAGTTCGCCTATCTTTAATGCAGGAAGTTATCAAAAACAATTAAAGTTAGATAAGAAAGCAGACTTCTATGCTGACAATAAAACTATTTCCTATCAATCGATTCCAGTGGTGGATCGAGATAGTGCGATTAAATTAGGTGATCGTAAAATGGGACAGATGGTTGATTATGTATCCCAATTTGAGGTTGATGAGTCGTATGAACAAATAAATTATCAAGATACGCCATATCGTGTGACACCATTAGAATATAGTGACTTGATCAAATGGTTTACTAACCGTAGTGATGGACTGCCCGCATATATCCGAGTAAATATGGTGACGCAAGAATCTGAAGTAGTTAAATTAAAAGAAGGAATGAAATATTCTAAATCAGAACATTTTGGACGTAAAATTGAACGTCATTTGCGCGCTAATTATCCAACTTTAATGTTTGATACATTGGCTTTTGAAATTGATGAAAAGGGGAATCCTTATTGGATTGCACCAGTATATAATTATAAAATCGGTTTATTTGGTGGAAAAGATATAACTGGAGCTGTATTAGTTAATGCAATAAATGGTGATCATGAATATTATGATATTGATAAAGTACCAGAATGGGTTGACCGTGCTTATCCAGCAGAACTGGTTTTAAGTCAATTAGAAAATTATGGTAAATATACAAATGGGTATTTTAATACTTTATTTTCGCAAAAAGGAGTATTACAGCCAACCTCTGGTTACAATTATGTAGCAATCAATGATGATGTCTATTTATATACTGGTTTAACATCGGTATCTAATGATGCTTCTAACGTTGGGTTTGCTATGATTAATTTGCGGACTAAAGATGGAAAGTATTATAATATTTCTGGAGCTGAAGAATATTCTGCAATGTCTTCGGCGGAAGGTCAAGTTCAAAACTTGAAATATACGGCAACTTTTCCGATTTTGATCAATGCGGGAGGGCAGCCAACATATTTCTTATCTTTAAAAGATGATGCTAAACTTGTTAAAAAGTATGCTTTTGTTAGTGTTGAAAATTATCAAATCGTGGCTACCGGTGACAGTGTTGCTCAAGCTGAACAAGCATATTATGCTTTATTAGAAGCTAATGGTAAAAAAACTGACTCAAGTGAATATAAGACTAATGAGTTGACTGGAGCGATTACTGCAATTAATGAAGCTGTCGTTGATGGTAACAGTACTTATTACTTTAAACTTGAAGGTAGTGATACGATTTTCATCGGAGATATCAGTTTATCTAATCAATTCCCATTAGCAAAAGTTGGTGATGTTGTAACCATTGAATATGTTAATAGTAAAGACAATAGCGAGGTAATTACTTCAATTAAATTTGGTTAGTCTTTAATAGAACAAGAAGCTATAACTTATATATAGGTTATGGCTTTTTTATATTTATTATCATCTCTTTAAACTCAAGCTATTTTGCTTTTGTAACTATATATTTAGTTAATAAAATGTGTTATAATCTTACAGTGAATTGAGGTGTAAAGATGAAAGCAAAAGTACTAGTAGTTGATGATGAAAAAGATATTAGGGAATTAATTAATTTTTATTTGAATAAAGAAGGATTTGAAGTTCTGGAAGCTAGCAATGGTGAAGAGGCTTTAGAAATATTCGAAAATGAATATATTGATTTAGGAATTATTGATGTCATGATGCCAGTTATGGATGGTTTTGAACTAGTAGAAAATCTAAAGGAATTTAAAGATGTTCCAGTAATTATGTTAACAGCGAAAGGTGAAAGTAAAGATAAACTTCGCGGTTTTTCTGTTGGTGCTGATGACTATGTAGTTAAGCCATTTGATCCAACTGAATTAATGGCACGAGTGCGAGCAGTTTTAAAAAGATATAGTGTTAATACATCAAATATAATCAAATTAAATGAAGTTGAGTTTGATGGCGATAAATATGAGATACGTTATCAGAGCGAAATCATTCATTTACCGTTAAAACAATTTGAATTAGTTTTTGAGTTAGCAAAGCATCCAGATCAGATTTTTAGTCGTGAACAGTTGATTGAAAAAATTTGGGGAATGGACTATGATGGCTTTGATCGTACTGTAGATGTTCACATTAAGCGAATTAGAGAAAATCTAGGACACTTACCAGGATTTAAAGTTGTAACGGTGAGAGGACTTGGATACAAGGTTGAAGTCGAATGATGAAATCTATTTATGGCAAGCTGATTTGCGGTTTTTTAATAACTATCGCATTTAGTTTTTCGGTTGCTGGATATGTAGCTTTACGTAATAATTATGATCAAATTGAAGATATGGCTAAGAGTGAGTTGAGTGCAACAAGTGAATATGTTGTAGGTATTTTAAATAGCCTTGATGATGCTAATATTAACGATATTATGAATAAATACGCAATTAGCTCAGAGGTTTATATAACGTTGTATTCACCAGAATTGGACTATTATACATATGGTGAAAACAAAGGATATTTTCCTAGTCGCGAGACAATGATTCAATATTATCATGATGAAAACAAAAACGGGCGTTTCGATGAGCGCAAAAGTGTGCAAACCTATGGCAGCAAGGCAAAAATCAATGGTTCTGATGTATATATATTTATTCAAAAGGATACTAGTTATGAAAAAGGAATTTTTGCTAATTCTGCTGTTTTGATTTTGGGTTGTGTCTTTTTATCAGGAAATCTAGTTTTTTTAGCGATTGCTGATATTATTGTTAAACCAATAACGAGATTAACTAACGCCACTAAAGAATTATCAAAAGGAAATTATAGTGTTCGTGTTAATTATGTGGGTGATGATGAAATTTCTCGATTGAATCAGGGATTTAATCAAATGGCACAGCAGTTAGCGAAACAAGAAGAAACAAGACAAAAGTTCATTTCTGATATTTCGCACGAATTTCAAACTCCATTGACTGCAATTCAAGGCTTTGCCAATATTTTAAAAGAGGAAGATCTTCCTAAAGAGCAGCGTCAAAAGTATGCTGATATAATCTTATTTCATTCAAAAAGGTTATCGACTCTTTCTAAGAATATGCTGCAGCTGACGTTGTTGGAACGAGAAGAGGTTGAGTTAGAATTTACAACATATTCAATTGTTGAGCAATTATCTCGGGTTATTTCTACTCAAGAAAACCAAGCAATTTTAAAGGATATAGAAATTCAATTTGAAAAACCGCGCAAAGATATTATGGTTTATGGCGATGAACAACGATTGGAACAAGTTTGGATCAATCTTATTTCAAATGCAATCAAATATACTGGTGAAGGTGGTCTTATTACAGTAACTGTTAAAAAGGCTTCTCGTGAAGTTGAAGTATCAATTGAAGATACTGGATACGGAATGTCTAAAGAAGTTGTTTCACATATATTTGAACGTTTTTATCGTGAAGAAAAAGCCCGTTCTGTAGAAGGAAATGGACTAGGGTTATCAATTGTAAAAACAATTGTAGATTTACATCATGGAAATATAGATGTTATTTCCCAGGTTGATGTTGGCTCTACTTTTGTAGTAAAATTACCAAGCGAACGAAAAGTTTTTGATATTAAAGAAAAACTATCGTTTAATAAATAATCGGAGGAATTTATGGAATTACTTAAAGAGAGAATATTAAAAGACGGGATTGTAATTATGCCGGATATATTAAAAGTGGATAGTTTTTTGAATCATCAAATTGATCCTACTTTGTATCGACAAATAGCTCAAGAATTCAAAGCTCGTTTTAAAGACACAAAAATTACTAAAATCTTAACAATTGAAGCTTCGGGAATTGGGATTGCTTTAGCAACAGCTTTTGAATTTGATGATGCACCTGTTGTCTTTGCAAAGAAAGGGACTGCAAAAACAACAAGTACACATTATTATAGTTCTAAAGTACATTCATTTACTAAAGGAATTGATTATGATGCGATTGTCAGTAAAAAATATTTAGATAAAGATGATAATATCTTAATTATCGACGATTTTTTAGCTAATGGTCAAGCTGTATTAGGTTTAGTTGATATTGTTAAACAAGCAGGTGCAAATATTGCTGGTGTTGGAATTGTTGTTGAAAAAGGTTTTCAAACAGGTCGCCAATTAATTGAAGAAAAAGGCTATCGTGTGGAATCGTTAGCAGTAGTAGAAGCATTTAGGGATGGTGCGGTGATCCTGAAATAATGAGAGGAAGAAAGTAATGTATTTAAAAAGAATTGAATTACATGGTTTTAAATCATTTGCTGATAAAGTCAATGTAGAATTTCAACCTGGAATCACAGGAATCGTAGGTCCAAATGGTTGCGGGAAATCAAATATCTCTGATGCTGTACGTTGGGTTTTAGGAGAACAGTCAGTTAAATCGTTGCGTGGTGCAAATATGTCAGATGTTATTTTTGCTGGAAGCGAAGATCGTCGGGCGCAAAATTTAGCTGAAGTTACCTTAGTTTTCGATAACAGTGATCGTTTTATGAAATATGATTATAATGAAGTCGAGATTACACGGCGACTTTATCGTATGAATAATGAAGCGGAGTATTTAATCAATAAACAATCTTGTCGTTTAAAAGATATTATTGATTTGATTATGGATACAGGTCTAGGAAAGGATTCGTTATCAATTATTTCCCAAGGCAATATTTCTTCTTTTGCGGACAATAAACCAGAAGAACGTCGTGGTATTTTTGAAGATGCAGCAGGAGTTTCTAAATATAAAAAAAGAAAATTAGAATCGATTCGTAAATTAGAACGTACTAACGAAAATCTTGAACGAATTGGTGATATCGTAGTAGAACTAGAAAAACAGGTTGGTCCTCTTAAACGTCAAAAAGACAAAGCAGAGAAGTATTTAGCGTTGAAAGAAAAATTAACAGCTATAGAAGTTAATGTTTTAATAAATGAGATAACTGAAGCAAAAAAATCACTAGATGAATTGAGTAAGGTAATCAAGGACTTAAATGAGCGTCAAGCTTCTTTAGAGGCTGATATTTTGCTTAAAGAGAGCAGTAACGATGAAATAAAAAAGAAAATGTTTACTCTCGACCAAGAAATAAATGCTTTACAAAGTAAACTATTAGAGGCAGTATCAAATGTCTCGAAACTAGAGACTGCCAAAGTCGAAGTTGATCAAAAGCGAAAACATGCACTTGAGACCTTAAGTAAAGAAAATTTAAAAGAAAATATCGCTAATATGAAGGCGATTTTAAGTGATGTTGTTAATGAATATAATGATCGTGTGGAACGATTAGATAACACTCAAAAAGAGTTAACCACGATAATTGGACAACAAGAGGAGCGTAATAAAAAATTACTTTTATTAAAAAATGAAATTGATCAATTATCAAACAATATTAATAAAAATAAATCACGAAAAGAGATTTTAATAGATGCGATTGAAAATAAATCAAATTATCATCATGGCATTAAAACAGTTTTAAGTCTTGCTAAAAGTAATAAAAATATTATTGGTGTTTTAGGTGATTTAATTACAGCTGATGAAGGATATGAATTAGCGTTGTCGTCAGCTTTAGCAGGAGCAATAGAGTTTATTGTTACAACAGATGATTTAACTGCACGAGATGCAATTAAATTTTTACGTGATAATAAAGCGGGACGAGCTACTTTTTTACCAATCAGTGCTATGAAACCACGACATGTGCGTGAAGAACATTTAGTTGTTTGTCAAACCATGGAAGGATATTTAGGTTTGGCTAGTGATTTTGTAACATATGAAGATGAGATTGCTGCCGTTGTTTTAAATCAACTAGGGAATATTATTGTAGCTAAAGATATTGATAGTGCTAATGAAATCAGCAAAGCAACTTTTTCTCGGTACAAAGTCGTTTCTCTTGAAGGTGATGTTGTTAATGTTGGCGGTTCTTTGACGGGTGGAAGTTTTAATCGTCAAAAATCTTCAATAGTTCAAAAACGTGAACTTGAGCAGGTTGCTGTTACTCTTGAACAACAAGAAAAAGAACTTGGGCTTAAGCGTAATGAACATAATGGATTGGATAATGAAATCAAAGAAGTTTCACATGCTCTATTACAAAAGCAGATGGCATATGCTAAATTGGAAGTTGTTGTTCAAAGCAAGAAAGAAGAGTTGATCAAGGCAAAATCCGAGTATGAATCATTAGCTGATCAAAGTGTTGAATTAGAAGAATTTGCTAGTGGAAAAACAGAAAGTAAATTAGTTAATCAGTTAAATGAAGCGATTAAATATCGTGATAATTTAACTGAAGAAATTAAATCAAAACGTGAACTTAGAATGGCCTATGTTAATCAAAATGAAGCTTTAGATGTTGAATTGCGTGAATATCGTAATGATTTAAAAGAGGTTCAAAGTGAGGTTAATACTAGTGCTATTAATGCAACAAAATTAGAAGCAATGTTAAATAATCATTTAGCTAGATTAAATGATGAATATCGGATGACTTATGAGTATGCTGTCGAGCATTACCTTGATGAAATTGATATTGAACAAGCTAAATTAGAAGTATACGAATTAAGAACAAATATTAATCGTTTAGGAAACGTTAATGTTGATGCAATTGAAGAATATCAAATAATCAGTGAGCGTTATGAGAACATGAATACTCAGCGTATAGATTTGATTCAAGCCCAAGATAGTATCCTTGAAGCGATTAAAGAGATGGATGAAATTATGGTTGAGCGTTTTTCAGAAACGTTTGAGAAAATCAACGAAGAGTTCAATCATGTCTTTAGGAGTTTATTTGGTGGAGGAAAGGCTAGAATAAAGTATACTGATCCTACAAATATTCTTGAAACTGGAATCGATATTGATGTTCAGCCCCCAGGTAAAGCAGTCCAGAATATTACATTATTTTCAGGTGGGGAAAAGGCCTTGATCGCTATTTCATGTTTATTTGCAATTTTACGGGTACGGCCAATTCCGATGTGTATCTTAGATGAGGTTGAAGCTGCATTAGATATTGCAAATGTTGAACGTTTTGCTAAATATTTAAGAGAATTTTCGGGAACGACGCAATTTATTGTGGTTACCCATCGTGAAGGAACAATGGAAGAATGTGACCTTCTTTATGGAGCAACAATGCAACAAAAGGGAGTTACAAAGTTAGTTAGTGTCAAATTAGAAGAAGCAATAGATTTAACAGATCAAAGTTAGGAGGAATCGTATGGGATTTTTTAGTCAAATAAAAGAAAAATTCGTTGGTAAATCTGCTAAACAAAACGAAAAATATGTAGCTGGATTAGATCGGTCTAATAGTACTTTTTCAGATCGAATCAATGAACTTGCAGCTCGCTTTAGAGAAATCAATGATGAGTATTTTGAAGAATTGGAAAATATTTTGATTATGTCCGATGTTGGAGTTTCGATGGTAATGAAGATAGTTGAAGAAATTAAAAACGAGGTACGTTTGCAAAATATTACTGACCCAAAAGAGATTAATGAGATCATCGTTGATAAAATGTTCGTTATTTATGCAAATGATAGTGTCATGACAACTAAGATTAACTATGCTGAGGAAGGATTAACAGTAATTTTAATGGTTGGAGTAAACGGGGCTGGTAAGACTACAACAATTGGGAAATTAGCTAATCGTATCGTTAATGATGAAGGTAAGAAAGTAATGGTTGCAGCTGGAGATACTTTTAGAGCCGGAGCGATTGATCAGTTAGCAGTTTGGGCACAGCGTGTTGGTGTCGATATTGTTAAAGGTAAAGAGGGCGGTGATCCTTCAGCAGTGGTATTTGATGCTTTAAAACAGGCAAAAGAAAAAAATGTTGATGTTTTAATTTGTGATACTGCTGGTCGTCTTCAAAATAAGGTCAACTTAATGAATGAATTAGAAAAAATGAATCGTATTATTAAACGCGAAGTACCTGATGCACCGCATGAAACACTGTTAGTTATTGATGCAACAACTGGTCAAAATGGTGTTTCACAAGCTGTGGAATTTTCTAAGATCACTGATGTCTCAGGGTTAGTTCTAACCAAAATGGATGGAACTGCTAAGGGTGGGATTGTTCTTTCTATCAAAGATCAATTGAATATACCTGTAAAATTCATTGGTCTAGGAGAAAGTGTTGATGATTTACAAGAATTTGATTTAGACCAGTATATATATGGGTTATGCAAAAACCTAGTTGAGGAATAGTATGGAATCAAGTTTAGAGAAAAAACAACGAGTTAATCTACTAATGGATTGTTATAGTGATTTGTTGACAGAAAAACAGCAAACATATTTAGAATATTACTATCAAGAAGATTACTCTTTATCGGAAATTGCACAAATTTTGGATGTTAGTCGTAATGCTGTATTTGATAATTTAAAAAAAGCGGTTCATAGTTTAGAAAATTATGAAGAAAAACTGCAGTTGTTAAAAAAACATCAAGAAAGGCTTGACTTGATCCAAAGAATTGAAGATGATATATCTAGTGATCATAAAAGTCTAGAAGAATATTTAGAATTATTAAGGAAGATTTAGAAAGGGGTATTTATGGCATTTGATTCATTATCAGAACGTCTGCAAGGGACTTTAAAGAAAGTTTCTGGACAAGGGCGTTTGACTGAAAAAAATATGGAAGAAATGCTTAGCGAAATTCGCTTAGCATTATTAGAGGCAGATGTAAACTTTCAAGTTGTAAAAGAGTTTATTGCTGCAACAAAAGAAAAAGCGTTGGGACAAGATGTTTTAGGTTCATTAAAACCGGGACAGGTTGTTGTAAAAATCGTCCATGACGAACTAGTTTCGTTACTGGGAACAAGTGTTGCGGAAGTTGATTTTGATAAGAAGCCAACTGTTATTATGATGGTTGGACTTCAGGGTTCTGGGAAAACTACAACTTCTGGAAAAATCGCAAAATTAATTACCAAGAAATATGGTAAAAAACCATTGTTGGTTGCTGCAGATATTTATCGCCCAGCTGCTGTGGATCAGTTAAAAACATTAGGTGAACAATTGAATGTTCCTGTCTACGAAAAAGGGACATCACAATCTGCTGAATCAATCGTAGAAGAAGCGATGACATTTGCTCGTGACCATAATAATGACGTAATTATTATCGATACTGCGGGGCGTTTACATATTGACGAACCATTAATGAACGAGCTGGCTAATATTAAAAAGATCGCTCATCCAAGTGAAATTTTACTAGTTGTTGATGCTTTAACTGGACAAGATATTGTTAATGTTGCCAGTTCATTTAATGAACAGTTGAGCATTACTGGGGCTGTTTTAACTAAATTAGATGGTGACTCTCGTGGTGGGGGAGCTCTATCAATTCGTCATATTACAAATGTACCAATTAAATTCATTGGTACTGGTGAAAAATTAGATGCTATCGATTTATTCTATCCTGATCGTATGGCTGATCGTATTTTGGGAATGGGCGATGTTGTATCTTTAGTTGAAAAAGTACAAGATGTATATGATGAAAAAGATACAATGAAAGCCTATAAAAAGATGCAATCGGGACAATTTGGTCTTGATGACATGCTTTCTCAAATGCAGCAGTTAAGGAAATTGGGGCCACTATCAGGAATTATGAAAATGATTCCAGGAATGCCTAAGTTACCAAAAATGAATGATGAGGACTCTGAAAAGAAATTAAAAATGACTGAATCAATTATCTTTTCAATGACCAAAGAGGAACGTCGAGATCCAAGTATTATTACTTTATCTAGAAAAGAGAGAATTGCTAAAGGTTGTGGTAAAGATGTTGCAGCAGTTAATCGCTTGCTAAAACAATTTGAAGAATCTAAAAAAATGATGAAGATGTTAGGTAATGTTGATCCTAATACAGGTATGCCAATGCCAGGGGGACGTGCAAAGAACCCTAATATCGGTAATCCTAATCGTAAAAAAATCCGTCATAAAAAGAAGAAAAAATAGCCTGATAAATTCAGGCTTTTTATTACTAAAGGAGAATGGCATGTATTACAACGAGTTTTACCTGATTTTACAAATAAAACAGTATTGGATTTAGGTTGTGGATATGGCTGGCACTCTATATATGCGATTGAACACGGTGCAAAAAAAGTTATCGCAAGCGATATTTCTAGCAAAATGATTGAAACAGCAAGAATCAAAAACAATGATCCGCGGATTAAATATGAATGCATTTCGTTTGAAGAAAGTAATTTTGGAGAAGCTGTATTTGATATTGTTATTTGCTCTTTAATGATTCACTATTTACCTTCCTACCAAGATTTTGTAAAAAAAGTAAATAAATGGTTAAAAACAGGTGGATATTTGGTGTTTAATGTTGAACATCCTGTATTTACTGCTAAAGGAGATCAAGACTGGTATTATAATGAAGCTGGTGAAATTGAGCATTTTCCTGTAGATAATTATTATCTTGAAGGAAAACGTGAGGCGGTGTTTTTAGGAGAAAAAGTAATTAAATATCATCGCACATTGACGACTTATTTAAATGAACTGTTAAATGGCGGATTTGAAATAATTCAAGTTAAAGAACCAACGGTAAGTTCAAATGCCCTTATTGCACATCCTGAGTTTAAGGATGAGTTACGCCGCCCGATGATGCTGATTGTTTCTGCTAGAAAAAAATAAACACTGTCAAGTAAAAAAGCTTGACACCTTATCTAGAGTATGATAAATTTAGTGAGTAAATTAATTAGGAGGATATGTATATGGCAGTAAAATTAAGATTATTAAGAATGGGTGCTAAGAAAGCTCCTTTCTATAGAATTGTAGCAGCAGATTCAAGAGCTCCAAGAGATGGACGTTTTATTGAACTATTAGGAACTTATGATCCACGCACTAACCCTGCAAAAGTTACAATTAAAGAAGAAGAAGTATTAAAATGGTTAAACAATGGAGCACAACCATCTGATACAGTTAAAAACTTACTATCTAAAGAAGGAATTATTAAAAAATTTGCTGATTCTAAATCAGGTAAATAATCATGGATTACGCAAAGATTCTTAAAGATATCGCGATTGAATTAGTTGAAGATAAAGACCATTTAGAAGTACGTGAAATGCCGTCGTTAGAAGAAGATGTAGTGGTACTACATGTTTATTCAGCTAAATCGGATATTGCGCGATTGATTGGTCGTAAAGGTATGATGGCTAATTCAATTAGACAGCTTATGTCTGTTGCTGGTCGCATGGCCAATAAAAAATTAGATATTAAGTTTGAATCGTATGAACAATAAAAGATGTGCTGAGCACATCTTTTATTATATGGAGGACTAATGGAAAAACTTAAAATTGGAAAAATAGTAGGAACACATGGCTTAAAGGGAGAACTAAAAATTAGATCAAATAGTGATTTTGCTGATAAAAGATTTAAAAAAGGAAACGAAATTATTATAAGTTATCAAAATCAAGATTTGGTCTATAAAATTATTACATCGCGGATACACAAAGGAAATTATTTAGTATCATTTAGGGATAATCAAGATATTAATTTGGTTGAAAAATATATTGGTTCTTTTGTTTATGGGTATAAAGATGATGAACTCTTAGATGCTGATGAATATTTTTATACAGACTTAATTGGAATGCAGGTTGTTTCTACAGAGGGAACAAAAATTGGTCCAGTTACTTCAATTTATGATAATACTCGTCATGATATTTTAAATATTGATCATAATGGTAAAAATGTTGCAATACCGTATGTTGATGCATTTATTAAAGATGTTGATGTAGAAAAGAAAATTATTGTAGTTATGCTAATAAAGGGGCTTATTGATGAAGATTGATATTTTAACATTGTTTCCAGAAATGTTTACAGGTTTTTTAAATACGTCGATCATCAAAAGAGCGATTGACAAAGGTTTAGTTACTATTGAATTACATGATTTTAGAGAGTTTTCTATTGATAAACATAAGCATGTCGATGATTATCCTTATGGCGGAGGACAAGGGATGGTTTTAATGTGTGCACCAATTGTTGAATGTCTCAAAACAATTGCAACTGATGATAGTTTTATTATCTTAATGTCACCTCAAGGCATTACTTTGAATCATGGTTGTGCTGTAGAATTGTCAGCTAAAAAACATTTAATTATCATTTGTGGTCATTATGAAGGTTTTGATGAACGAATCCGTGATTATGTTGATATGGAATTATCGATTGGTGATTATGTTTTAACTGGTGGTGAACTAGGAAGTATGGTTGTTAGTGATGCAGTGATACGCTTATTAGATGGAGCAATCAAAGAAGACAGTCATATGGATGATTCTTTTAGCCATGGACTGCTTGAGTATCCTCAGTATACTCGCCCACAATGCTATGATGGTAATGAAGTACCTGAGGTACTAATGAGTGGGCATCATGAAAATATTCGCAAATGGCGCAAGTTCCAATCATTAAAAAAGACCTATTTGAAACGACCGGACTTATTGGAATCGTATCAATTTGATGCTGAAAGTATCGAAATGATGAAAAAAATAAAAGAAAATGATTGATTTTTATGATTGATCAGTCTATAATGTAACAGTCGCAAGACTGCAGATGTTCCGCTGGTTAATCGAATGAACGTTTAAGACAAAATTTTGATAAGGAGAAATAGTAATGAATTTACAATTAGTAGAACAAATCACTAAAAAACAAATGAGAAATGATATTCCTGAGTTCAAAGCAGGGGATACATTAAAAGTTTTCGTAAAAATTAAAGAAGGTGAAAAATTCCGTATTCAGTTATTTGAAGGAGTTTGTATCGCCAGAAAAGGTAGTGGAATTTCTGAATCTTTTACAGTAAGAAAAATCTCTTACCAAGTTGGAGTTGAAAGAACTTTCCCTGTCCACACTCCAATTATTGATCATATTGAAGTTGTTAAAGTTGGTAAAGTACGTCGTGCTAAACTTGGATACTTACGTGGATTATCTGGTAAAGCTGCTAGAATTAAAGAAATTAGAAAATAGAAATGGCTCGCCATTTCTTTTTTTTCTAATTTTTTGTATAATAGACATAATGTAGGAGGACTTTTTTATGTCAAAGAAAAAAGAAGTTATCAAGTTTTCACTACAACTATTGGCAATCGTTGCAGTTACAACTGTAACCTTTACTAAAATAATTATTCCGGTGAGGGTTGATGGTCAAAGTATGTATCCAACTCTTCATGATGAAGATATTGCAATAGTAAATGCGTTATCACTTGAGCGAAGTGATATAAAACGTTTTGATATAGTTGTATTGAAATGTGAAAAATTGGATAAGGATATTGTTAAACGGGTAATTGGGTTACCTGGTGATACTCTTGTTTATAGAGATGATAAACTATATATTAATGGAACATACTATGATGAAAAGTACTTGAATAAAGATTATATCGCAAAAGCTAAAATAAAATATCAAACGGAACTATTTACTAATGATTTTGAAATCACATTAAATGACGATGAGATCTTTGTATTAGGTGATAATCGGTTACAATCTGCTGATTCTAGAACTTTAGGTACATTTAAATATAGTGACATTATAGGCAAAAAAGGTTTAGTTATTTTCCCGTTAAAAAATATGAATTTAATTAAGTAGGAGGTTTAAAATGGTAAAACAGATTCAATGGTTTCCTGGACATATGGCTAAAGCTCGTCGGGAAATTAGTGAAAAAATGAAATTGATTGATATAGTGATAGAGCTTGTTGATGCTAGGGCTCCACTATCTTCAAAAAATCCAATGTTTAACGAAATTTGTAATAATAAGCCAAGGTTGATCGTAATGACGAAAAAAGATTTAGCGGATTCTAAGGCAACAAGTAAGTGGATTGAGTATTTTAAGGGAAAAGGTATTTATGCAATTTGTGTGAATTTAAAGAATTTTAATGAATATCAGTTGGTCATTGATGTATGCAAAGAAATATTGAAAGAAAAAATGGAACGTGAAGCTAAGCGGGGATTAAAACCACGGGCAATGCGAGCAATGGTTTTAGGAATTCCTAATGTTGGGAAGTCAACTTTTATAAATCGTTTAGCAAAAAGAAAAGCGACAGTAACTGGGAATCGACCTGGGGTTACTAAAGCTCAACAGATTATAAGAGTAGACAAAGATTTTGAATTATTCGATACGCCGGGAGTGTTATGGCCGAAATTTGATGATTTGAATGTTGCTCGAAACATTGCTTTGATCGGGTCAATCAAGCAAGATATCTTACCACTTGATGAATTGTTTATTTATGCTGTTAATTATTTAGAAACCCATTATGCAAACATTGTTTGTAATCGCTACAATATTATAATCGACTTAAATACCGATTGGGTAGAAAAAGCATATGATGATATTGCAAAAAATCGTAAAATCAAACCAGTGCGTGGCTATACTGACTATGATCGGGTTATGGAAGTGTTTTTTAATGATATTTTTGATGGTAATATGGGGAAAATAACTTGGGAGTTGCCAAATGGAACGCTATGAGTATGAAGAAAAGTATTATCAAGCTGGATATGACTATATCATTGGTTTAGATGAAGCTGGTCGTGGTCCGATGGCTGGAGAATTGGTTGTTGCTGGAGTGGTTTTTCCTAAAGGGTTTTATGATGAAAGAATTAATGATTCAAAGCAGTTAAGTGCTAAAAAACGAGAAGTATTGTACGATTTGATTATTGAAAATGCATTATATTATGATATTGAAATTATTAGTGTTGCAGATGTCGATCGTTTGAATGTGTACCAAGCAAGTAAACAGGGGATGGAAAAATGTTTAGAACTACTAAAAAAAGAGAAGATGTTTGCATTAACAGATGCAATGCCGATTGATTATCCTGACCATCTTTCAATCATTAAAGGTGATGCTAAAAGTATCTCGATTGCTGGTGCCAGTATATTGGCTAAAGTGACGCGTGATCGTTTGATGGAAGCTTATGCTTTGGAGTATCCTGAATATGGTTTTGAAAAGCATAAAGGATATGTTACGAAAGCACATAAAGAAGCTCTGGGAAAATATGGAGTTTGTCCAATTCATCGTAAATCTTTTGGACCGGTCCAAAAGATATTCTCAAAACAGATGTCATTTGATTTTTAATGACATTTTTTTGATTTTTAAAAGTAATTTTAAGTTTAATGAAGTATATAATAATGAGGTGATAAAAATATGGAAGAAATCTTATTATATTTTTCATTAAAATATGCAGGTGATTTTGATTCGATTTTAAAAGCTTTAGAGTGTAAAGAAAAGATAGATGAAAAATTGAAAAAAGAATTGTTTAAAGATATTACAGCCAATTACACTACTTTGATCTCGCCAGATTATCCAACTGCTTTGAAAGAGATTGCCTGTCCGCCATTCGTTTTATTTTATTATGGTAACTTAGCTTTGGTTAAAAATAAATGTATTAGTGTAATTGGGAAGCGACATCCTAGTACATATGGCGTAGAATGCACAGCAGCACTAGCAGCACAGTTGGTTGAAGCAGGTTACACAATTATAAGCGGTATGGCAATGGGAATCGATACGATTGCACATCAAAGTACAATTACAGCTAATGGTCAAACAATAGCTGTTTTAGGAAGTGGTATTGATTATTGCTATCCACACAGAAATCAACAGCTGTATCAGGTTTTAAAAGATCATCATTTAGTTATCAGTGAGTATCCGGGAAAATTTATACCACAAAAAATAAATTTTCCAAGAAGAAATCGCATAATTTCAGGATTGAGTGAATCTATATTAGTAACTGAAGCAAATCAGCAAAGTGGTACGATGATCACAGTCGGGCACGGTCTAGAACAGGGAAAAGATATATATTGTGTTCCTAGCCGTATCAACGATGCTTTGGGTTGCAATTATTTAATTCAACAGGGTGCTAAATTAGTTATAAATGTGAGCGACATTCTTAATGGATAAAAACAGTTTTAAAAAATTTAGTTGACAAAACTTTAAAAAACACTAATAATTGTGTTAATCGCGTGGAGGAAATGAAATGAGCAAAAAATTAGTTATTGTCGAGTCGCCATCAAAATCCAAAACAATTGAAAAATATTTAGGGAGTGATTATGTAGTCACTTCGTCAAAAGGACATGTTCGGGATTTGGCAACTTCAGGAAAAGAAGGGTTAGGTGTCGATATTGAAAATCAATTCGAACCTAAATATGTTATAAATAAAGACAAAAAAGATGTTGTTAAGGAATTAAAACAACTTGTAAAAGAATCAGATGATGTTTATCTAGCAACTGACCCTGACCGCGAAGGAGAAGCAATTTCATGGCATTTAGCTCAAGTATTAAATGTCGATATGGATAAAGAAAATCGTGTTGTTTTCAATGAGGTTACAAAGGATGCAGTAGTTGATGCACTAAGTCATCCTCGTAAAATTGACCAAAATTTAGTTAAGTCTCAAGAAACAAGAAGGGTTTTAGATCGGATTATTGGATTCAAACTTTCAAAACTGCTACAAAAAAAGATCAAATCTAAAAGTGCAGGTCGTGTTCAGTCTGTTGCGTTAAGATTGATTGTTGAAAGAGAACGTGAGATTGAAGCTTTTGTTCCCGAAGAATATTGGAAAATAAAAGCAGAATTTGAGAAAGACAAAATTGAATTTAGTGGTGAACTAGCTAAATATAATAATAAGAAGATTGAGATAAAAAATGGTGAAGAAGCTACTGCAATTTATGAAGCTTTAAATAAAGAATTTGAAATCGCTAGTGTCAAAAAAACGACTAAACGGCGTGAATCAAAACCACCTTTTATTACTTCGACTTTACAACAAGAAGCATCTTCTAAATTAGGTTTTAAAGCGAGAAGAACAATGTCAATTGCTCAAAAGCTTTATGAAGGGATTACTTTAGAAAATGAGACAGTCGGATTAATTACTTATATGCGTACTGACTCAACTCGTTTATCAGATACCTTTGTCAGTGCAGCTCAAGATTATATTGGTGAAAAATATGGTAAAGAGTATATTGGAAAAGTAAAAGTAGGAAAGAAAAAAGAAAATGTTCAAGACGCTCACGAAGGGATTCGTCCTACGAGTGCATTAAGAACGCCGGAAAGTGTAAAAGAATATTTAAAGCCAGAAGAGTTAAAATTGTATTCATTAATTTACGCTCGAGCAATGGCTTCATTGATGGCTCCAGCAAAATTTGATGCAACTTCAGTATCATTGATGAATAATGGTTATGAGTTTAAGACTAGTGGTTCAGTAATCAAATTTGATGGGTACCTAAGAGTTTACGGCGATTATGAAAAACAAAGTAATGAAATTTTGCCGGAGCTTAAAGAAAAAGAAATGTTATTAAGTAAAAACATTGAAAAAACTCAACATTTTACTAAACCACCAGCTCGTTATAGTGAAGCAAAATTAATTAAAGAGATGGAGGAACTGGGAATTGGTCGTCCTAGTACTTATGCAATGATTATTGATACAATTCAAACTCGTCAATATGTTGAATTGGTTGATAAAGCTTTCAAACCGACAGAATCTGGAATCTTGACAAGTGATCGATTAACAGAATATTTTAATGATATTATCAATGTTGAATATACAGCGAAAATGGAACATGAGCTTGATGATATTGCTGAAGGGCAAGATGAATATGCTCACGCTTTACAAAAGTTCTTAGATTTATTTCAACCGTTGCTTGATAATGCATATGATAAAATGGAAGTGATTGCACCGAAGAAAACTGGAGAAAAATGTCCTGAATGTGGACATGATCTAGTTGAACGTAAAGGACGTTATGGAACTTTTGTTGCCTGCGAAAATTATCCAGAATGCAAATATGTAAAAAAAGACCCTGTAGAGATTGAATATACGGGTGAAGAATGTCCTAAGTGTGGAAGTAAGATGATTTTTAAAAATGGTCGTTTTGGACGTTTTGAAGCATGTTCAAATTATCCTGAGTGTAAGTATATTAAAAACAGCAAGAAAAAAGAACCTGTTATGACGGATGAAGAGTGTCCAAACTGCGGTTCTCCGATTGTAATCAAACAAGGACGTTGGGGTGAGTTCAAAGCTTGTTCAAATTACCCGAAATGTAAGACAATCATAAAGTAGAACGAAAGTTCTACTTTTGTTTTCAAAATAGAAATGATAAAATTAGAAAAGGTGATAAAATGGAAAAAATTGTAAATGTAATTGGAGCAGGTCTGGCTGGTGTGGAAGCCTGTCATCAATTAATAAAAAGAGGATATAAAGTTCGACTGTATGAAATGCGTCCTAAAAAGATGACCCCAGCTCATCATAGCGGTAATTTTGCAGAACTGGTTTGCTCTAATTCACTTCGTGCTGATGGGACTGGAAATGCGGTCGGTGTTTTAAAGGCAGAGATGGAAATGATGGATAGTCTCATTATTAAATATGCTAGAAAACATCAAGTCCCAGCGGGAGGAGCACTTGCAGTTGACCGTAATAATTTTTCTCAAGCGATAACGGAGTACATTCAGAGTCATCCCTTGATTGAAGTAATTCATGAAGAGGCAAAAGAATTTCCTGCAGGTTACACAATTATCGCATCTGGTCCTTTGACAAGTGATGCTCTTGCAACAGCAATTAAAGAAAAGTTAGGGGAAGATTATTTTTATTTTTTTGATGCAGCAGCACCAATCATTGCAAAAGAAAGCATTGATTTTGCAATTGCGTATTATAAATCTCGCTACGATAAAGGGGATAATGAATATATTAATTGTCCTATGAATGAAGCACAATTCAATGCTTTTTATGATGCCCTAGTCAATGCGGAAGTTGTTAAACCTAAAGATTTTGAAGAAAAATTTTTTGAAGGCTGTATGCCTTTTGAAGAAATGGCTCGCCGTGGAAAACAAACGTTGTTATTTGGACCGATGAAACCAGTTGGACTTACTGCGCCGGATGGGACGCGCCCTTATGCTGTTGTGCAGTTAAGACAAGACAATGTCCAAGCAAGTTTATATAACATTGTTGGTTTTCAAACACATCTAACTTGGCCTGAACAAAAAAGAATTATTCAAATGATTCCAGGACTTGAAAATGCAAGTTTTGTTCGATATGGAGTAATGCATCGAAATAGTTTTATTTGTTCACCAAAACATCTATTAAAGACATACCAGTTAAAAAATTATTCTAATATATTTATGGCAGGTCAAATTACTGGAGTAGAAGGATATGTAGAATCTGCTCAAAGTGGTATGGCTGCCGGAATAAACATGGTCCGGTTATTAGAAGATAAAGAGCCTTTGATTTTTCCGGAGAATACTGTTATGGGAGCGTTGGCTAATTATATAACTAATGCCTCGAAAGAAGATTTTCAACCAATGAAAGCTAATTTTGGAATTTTGCCAGATTTTCCAATACGAATCAAGAAAAAAGAACGTAAAGCTGCTTATGCATCAAGAGCGTTGGAAACAATGAAGGGATTTGTTGATGAAAACAACCTTGGATAACTATTTCCGACAATATCTTGATTATTTACAATATCAGCGTCACTATGCTGATAAAACAATAGAGTCGTATAAGCGTCAGATCGATCATTTCAAACAATTTCTTATTGAAGAATCTATTGATGATTATAATGATGTGAGTTATGCAATGCTACGTGGATATCTTACTAAGCTATATGAAAAAAATCTTTCTAAAACAACAATTAATCATAAACTCAGTGCGTTAAGAAGTTTTTTTAACTATTTATTAAAAGAAGAGTTAATAAATGATAATCCTTTTTTGCTGATTGAATCCCAAAAAGTTGCAAAGCGTAATCCGGATTTTCTTTTTCCTGAAGAAATCCTAGGACTATTAGATAGTATTGAAACAAAAGATGATCTGGGAATTCGTAATAAAGCGATGATGGAATTAATGTATGCATCAGGCTTGCGGTGTTCAGAGGTTGTAAATTTACAACTTTCAAATATAGATTTTAATCAAATGGTATTATTTATTCATGGAAAAGGGAATAAAGATCGTTATGTTCCATTTCATGATTATGCTGGAGAATGGTTGATTAAATACATACAAGAAGCTCGTGAAAATTTAATGATAAAAAATGAGGGGCATAATTTCGTCTTTGTTAATAAATTCGGTAATCCTCTAACTAACCGAGGAGTAGAAAACATAGTAGATCGAATAATGCGACTTTATGATTCAACCAAAAAAATTCATCCTCATACAATTCGACATTCCTTTGCTACACATTTATTAAATGCAGGAGCAGATATTAGAACTGTTCAGGAGTTGTTAGGTCATGAGAACTTATCAACCACTCAAATTTATACACATATTTCAAGAAATCATTTAAAAGAGGTATATTTAAAAGCACATCCACGAAATATTGAATAATTCAAGTTAAAATGATGAAAAATATGCTTGTATGATTGAAAAATCTATGATAAAATGTTTCAGGTATGAAAAATACACACATTATGAATTCATTTATCTAGTGCCGTAAGGTGATAAATGTTCGAAATAATGGAGGAAAAAAACAAAAGGAGGAAGTTACAATGTCAGTAATTTCAATGAAAAAATTATTAGAAGTAGGTGTTCATTTTGGACATCAAACAAAAAGATGGAATCCAAAAATGGCTCCATACATTTTCACATCAAGAAACGGGATTTATATTATTGATTTGCAAAAATCATCTAAAAAAATCGATGATGCTTATAAAGCAATGAATGAAATCGCTGCTAAAGGTGGAAAAGTATTATTTGTTGGTACTAAAAAACAAGCTCAAGAAGCTGTTAAAGAAGAAGCTATTCGTTCAGAAAGTTTCTATGTTAACTCTCGTTGGTTAGGAGGAACTTTAACAAACTTCAAAACAATTCAAAAAAGAATTAGAAGATTAATTGAATTAGAAAAAATGGAAGCTGATGGTACTTTTGATTTATTGCCTAAAAAAGAAGTAATCTTACTTAAAAAAGAAGCTGCTAAGTTAGAAAAAAACTTAGGTGGTATCAAAGAAATGAGAAGATTACCAAATGCTTTATTCGTAGTAGATCCTAAAGCTGAACATAATGCTGTAGCAGAAGCTAAAATCTTAGGTATCCCTGTATTCGGTATCGTTGATACTAACTGTGATCCTGATGAAGTTGATTATGTAATCCCAGCTAATGATGATGCAATTAGAGCAGTAAAATTAATTGTTGCTGCAATGGCTGATGCAATTTGTGAAGCTAAAAATGAACCATTAACTGTAGCATATGTTAAAGATGAAGATGATAAAGAAGTATCTATGAACGATGCAATCACTTCAGTTGAAAATAATCAAAGAAGAGCACCTAGAAATAAAGGTGGAAGACCTAATCCTAGAAGAAATAATGCTCCTAGACCAAATAAAGATAACACAGCTGGAACTGAAGGAAAATAATTCTGTAAAATAAGGGAAAGCAAAGCTTTTCCCTTTTTAATAAAAAAAACAAATAAAGGAGAAAATTAAAATGGCAATTACTGCAAGTTTAGTAAAAGAATTACGTGAAAAAACTGGTGCTGGAATGATGGATTGTAAAAAAGCTTTGGAAGCTTGTGATGGTGACATCGAAAAATCATTTGACTGGTTAAGAGAAAAAGGAATCGCAAAAGCTGCTAAAAAAGCTGATCGTATCGCTGCTGAAGGTTTAACTGCTTTCGTATTAGATGGGGATACTGCTGCAATTGTTGAAGTTAACTCAGAAACTGACTTCGTTGCTAAGAACGCTGAATTCCAAGGGTTAGTTAAAAATATCGCTGAAGTTGTTGCTGCTAATAAACCTGTTGATTTAGAAGCTGCATTAAACACTGAAGTAGATGGTAAAAAATTAGAAACTGTTATCGCTGAAGCTAGCGGTAAAATTGGAGAAAAATTAAGTTTCAGAAGATTCGAAGTTTTAACTAAAACTGCTGACGAAGTATTTGGTGCTTATTCTCATATGGGTGGAAAAATGACTGCAATTGTTAAAGTTGCTAATTCTACTGAAGATAAGGCTCGTGACGTGGCTATGCATGTTGCTGCTTCTGATCCTAAATATATTGATAGAACTGCAATTCCTGCTGAAGTTTTAGATCATGAATTATCTGTATTAAAAGCTCAAGCAATGGAAGAAAACGCAGCAGCTGCTAAACCTAAACCAGAAAATATTATTGAAAAAATGGTTGAAGGTAGATTAAATAAAAACTTAAAAGAAATGTGCTTAGTTGATCAAGAATTCATTAAAAATCCGGATGAAACTGTAGCTAAATTCTTAGGTGAAGGTAAAGTAATCAATATGGTTAGATTCCAAGTTGGTGAAGGTATCGAAAAGAAAGAAGAAAACTTTGCTGAAGAAGTTGCTGCTCAAATGAACGCAAAATAATAACTTTTAAAACACTATCATTAGATAGTGTTTTTTCTTTGGATAAGCGTCATTCGACTAGGAATGTACCTTGACTAAACGACGAAAATATGATAAATTTTTTAGAGGAAAAAGTAATCATTATTAGCTGATAATGATGTGCGAATTTAAGCATAAATCTTTTTTTATAAAATATAAATAAGGAGATTAATATGAAGTATAATCGGGTATTATTGAAATTAAGTGGTGAAGCATTGGCTGGAGATGATAAAACTGGTATCAACGCTCATACAGTAGCAGATATCGCTCGTCAAATTAAAGATGCCAAAGATTTAGGAGTTGAGATTGCAATTGTTTGTGGCGGCGGGAACCTATGGCGTGGTAAAACTGGTGCTGATATGGGAATGGATCGTTCAAGTGCTGACTATATGGGAATGCTGGCTACTGTAATGAATGGTTTAGCTGTTCAAAATGCATTGGAGGCCATTGGCGTTCCAACTCGTGTTCTTTCAGCGATTGAAATGCGTCAAGTTGCTGAACCATATATTAGAAGACGAGCAATTCGTCACTTAGAAAAGGGGCGAGTAGTAATATTTGGAGCTGGAACAGGAAGTCCTTTTTTTACAACAGATACAACAGCTGCTTTGAGAGCTGCAGAAATTAACGCAGATGTTATCCTAATGGCTAAAAACGGGGTAGACGGAGTTTATTCAGCTGATCCAAAAGTTGATCCTAATGCAATTCGCTTCGATACTATTTCGTATTTTGATGTATTACAAAAAGATTTAAAAATCATGGATCAAACAGCTATCACTTTATGTAAAGACAATAATATTGATTTATGTGTATTTAATATGTCTGTAGACGGAAACATTGCTAAAGCATGTAATGGCGATGATATCGGAACAACAATCTCAGGAGGAAAATAAAATGATAAATATGATTTTAGATGATACAAATGAAAGAATGACAAAGACGATTGAATCTTTCCAACGTGATTTATCATCTGTTAGAACTGGTCGTGCAAATCCTAATATGCTTGATCGAGTAATGGTTAACTATTATGGTTCACCAACTCCAGTGAATCAAATTGCTGGTATTTCGGTAGTAGAAGGCCGTCAATTAGTTATTAAACCTTATGACAAATCAAGTATTAAAGATATTGAACATGGCATTTATGAAGCGGATTTAGGTCTTACTCCACAAAACGATGGTGAGATTATTCGTATTATGGTTCCCGCTTTAACTGAAGAACGTCGTAAAGAGTTTGCTAAAAATGTTTGGAAATTTGCGGAGAATGCTAAGGTGTCAATTCGCAATATTCGCCGTGACAGTAATGATGAAATTAAGAAAACTGATGGTAGTGAAGACGAAATCAAAGCTGGTCAAGAAAGAGTTCAAAAATTAACAGATAAATTTGTTAAAGAAATTGATGAAATTGCAAAAGTAAAAGAAAAAGATATCATGACTGTATAATTAGATGGGCGTTTTAAACGCCCATTTTATCTAATTTATTTAGAAAGAAGAAAATATATGCATAAAAGACCATGTTCGGATTGAAATTTAGATAGCGAAATATTTCGTAGCTACTATTATTTGAAAGAAGAGCCTGTGGCATTTTGTCGAGTTAATGGATTACCTATGAGTGGTGGTAAAGTGGAAATTACAGAGAGAATTGGTTATTTTTTAGATACTGGTAATATTTCGGATTTGATGAGTTCGAATAAAAGTAAATGTCAAATAGGAATTATAACAGAAGATAGTAAAATTGAAGAAAATTTTGTTTGTTCACAAAAACATCGTGTTTTCTTTAAAGAAAAAATAGACAAAACTTTTTTCTTTTAACGTCCCATTTCAAAAATGGTTGAAGACGAACACTGGTAAAATATATCTGATGCAATTAAAGCATATTATGAGATTTTAGAAGCAAAAGAGTCAACAAAAACTGTAATTGATAAAAAATTTGAATATAATACATATATTCTGATTTCTTTAAAAATAACAAAGGAAAGACATTAGAACAGGCAATCAGGTGCTGGAATTATAAAAAAGCTGTAAAGACCATAATCGTTATGAAGGTGTATATTTTCTTATTTTAATGTAGTAAATTAAATAAATAATTTATATGTACTAGGATGATTAAGTCTAGCAATGTTGCTTAGGCTTTTTTTTGTAATGAATTTATGGTATAATCTCGAATAGTTAAACAGGAGGACGACAAATGTTTTTTAAGAAAAAGAAGAATGAAGAATTTAATTATCATGTTCTTGATAAAGATAATATTCCTCAACATATAGCTTTTATTATGGATGGAAATGGTCGTTGGGCAAAAAAAAGGAAGATGCCACGCACTTATGGACATCATGAGGGGACTAAAACAATTCGAGATGTTGCTTTGCATTGTAATAAGTTAGGAGTCAAAGCTATGACTGTATATGCTTTTTCAACCGAAAATTTTGCACGACCAGAGCAAGAGGTACAGTATATTTTTAAATTACCAAAAGATTTCTTTGAATTGTATATGAAAGAACTGATAGAAAATAATGTAAAAATCTGTACAATCGGACATTTAGAAATGGCTCCTAAAGAAACTCAAGATATTATTAACTCTGCAATTGATAAGACTAAAAATAATACTGGTCTAAAATTATGTTTTGCTTTTATTTATGGTGGACGTGATGAAATTTTAGAAGCAACAAAAAAACTAGCAATGAAAGTAAAAGCTGGTGAATTAGGTGTAAATGAAATTAATGAAACTGTCTTTAATGATGAGTTGATGACTAAGGATCTACCGGAAGTTGATTTAATGATTAGAACTAGCGGGGAACAACGTTTGTCGAATTTCCTGTTATGGCAATTAGCATATGCAGAATTTATTTTTACAGATGTTTTATGGCCCGATTTTAATGAAAATGAACTTGATAAAGCGATTTGGATGTACCAAAATCGTGATCGTCGTTTTGGAGGATTAAAATAATGAAAGAAAGAATTATTACGGCAATCTGTTTGATGCTGGTTGCTGTTCCTTGTGTTATATTTGGGGGATATTATTTTAAAGGCTTGATTGGAGTGATTCTAGCATTGGCAGTGTATGAGATGTTACATATATGCACTCGTCCAAAAATAAAAATGTATTTATATCCAATCGTCTGTGGATTTTTTATCTATGGTTTTTTATTTGACCAGGATGATTTATTTTTAGCTTCTTATGGAATCTTAATCTATTTGATTGTCTTATTTGGAGCAACAATTTTTGATGACACCTTGACAATTGAACGCACTAGTTATATTTTTACGATGGGGGTACTAATATGTGCTGGTTTACATGCTTTAATGTCACTTCGTGATGTATATGGTTTTCAATATATTTTATTGCTTGCGTTAGCTACTTACGGTAGTGATACAGGCGCATATTTTGCAGGAGTTTTTTTTGGTAAACACAAGTTGATTCCTCGATTATCTCCAAAGAAAACAATAGAAGGATCAATCGGTGGGGTGCTGCTTGGGACTTTACTATCAGTTGGGTATGCTAGTTATTTAGGTTTGTTAGAAAATAATGTGATTTTAATTGCAGCATTTTTCGTTTTAACTTTCACTAGTCAAATTGGTGATCTAGTTTTTAGTGCTGTGAAACGTCATTTTGGAGTAAAAGATTACTCTAATTTATTACCTGGACATGGTGGCATATTAGATCGTATTGATAGTATTTTATTTAATGCAATAGTTTTTAGTTTCTTTTTAGTAATGGTGAGGTTATAAAATGAAAAAAATTACAGTATTAGGAGTTACTGGATCAATTGGAATGCAGACAGTTGATGTTGTAATGAATCATCCTGAACAGTTTAAGATTACAGCAATGGCAGCAGGGTATAATGTGGCTAAGGTTGAGGAAATTTTAGCAATGATTGATGTTGAGTATATCTGTATGGTAAAAAAAGAAGATGCTTTATATCTTCAAGAAAAATATCCTGATCTTAAAGTTGTTTATGGTGAAAGTGGATTGATAGAAATTGCAACTTTACCAGAGATTGAGATTGTATTAAATGCAATTGTCGGATTTGCTGGTTTAGTCCCAACAATTGAAGCAATTAAAGCAAAAAAAGATATAGCTTTGGCGAATAAGGAAACTTTAGTCGTAGCGGGGCATATAATTACTGAACTGGTAAAAGAATATGGCGTCAAACTTCTACCGGTTGATAGTGAACACTCTGCTATTTTTCAATCATTAAATGGCGAAGAACACAATAAAATTAAGAAGATTATTTTAACTGCTAGTGGTGGCAGCTTTCGTGATAAGCAACGTGATGAATTAGCAGGTGTAACTGTTAAAGAAGCATTAAATCACCCGAATTGGTCAATGGGAGCTAAAATTACAATTGATTCTGCAACTTTATTTAACAAAGGGTTGGAAGTAATGGAAGCAAAATGGTTATTTGACGTGGATTATGATCAAATTGAAGTTTTAATTCATCCTGAAAGCATCATTCATTCGATGGTTGAATTTGTGGATACTTCAATTATCGGACAATTAGGCAATCCAGATATGCGGTTACCAATTCAATATGCTTTAACTTATCCAGAACGTGATTATTTAATTGGTGGTGAAAGTCTTGATTTAGCAAAGATTGCATCATTAACATTTAAAAAGCCAGATTTTGAACGTTTTAGAGCATTAGCTTTAGCTTATCAAGCCGGCAAAAGTGGTGGAAGTATGCCGTGTGTGTTAAATGGTGCAAATGAACAAGCAAATGAGCTATTTAGAAATGGTAAAATTGAGTTTCTTGAAATTGAAAATTTAGTTGAGAAAGCATTGAATAAACATCAGTTAGTCAAAAATCCAACACTTGAACAGTTGATTGAAATCGATGCTTGGGCTCGAAACTTTGTTTTAAAAGAGATAGGAGAAGATTAATGCAGACATTAATTAATATTGTCGTTTTTATTTTGATTCTTGGAATCGTTGTGCTGATCCATGAGTTAGGACATTTTATTACGGCTAAATCATTTGGGGTTTATTGTAGTGAATTTTCAATTGGGATGGGACCAAAGATATTTTCGCGCAAAAAAGGTGAGACAGAATATGAAATCAGAGCTTTACCAATTGGTGGTTTTGTATCAATGGCTGGAGAGGCTGATAATGATATTGAGGAATTTAAAGATGTTCCAATTGAGCGTACTTTAAAGGGCATTAGCTGCTGGAAAAAGTGTGTTGTTTTTTTAGCCGGAGTCTTTATGAATTTTGTTCTATCATTAGTAATTTTAATTGGTGTTTATTGTGTAATAGATGTTCAAACTAATACACCTGAAATCGGGAAAGTTACTTCGGACAGTCCCGCAATGATTGCAGGCCTTGAGGCGGGAGATACTATTTCTAAAATTACTTATGATGGTCATGAAAATATTATTGCATCTTTTGCAGACATTCGTGAAGTGTTGAATAATGATAATCTTAAATCAAAAAATGCTACAATAATGTTACAAGTTGAATTGGTCCGTGATGGTAAAACAATTACTAAAGAAGTTAATGCAAAATATAATAGTGATTCTAATTCATACACAATGGGTTTGACTCCAGCAACAAGAAATTTAAGCTTTTTTGAAGCTATTAATTATGGAGTAACTAAATTTGTAGAGATGGCGCTGTTGATTTTTACAACATTAGGTAAGCTATTTACAGACTCCGCTAATACAATTGGACAATTGTCAGGACCAGCGGGAATTTACAACGTAACGGCTCAAATTACTGAAACAGGATCAATTAGTCAATTATTAACATTGCTAGCTTTATTATCGACTAATATTGGAATGTTCAATTTATTGCCTATTCCTGGTTTAGACGGTTGTCAAGTTATCTTTGCTGTGGTTGAAAGAGTAATCGGGCGTGAATTACCGTTAAAGGTTAAATATGGTTTACAAATTGCTGGATTAGCCCTTGTTTTTGGTCTAATGATCTTTGTAACCTTTAATGATATTTCTAGAATATTTGGATAAAGGGAATTAATTTTCCCTTTTTTTATGCTATAATGTTTGAGTGTTATATTGATAAGAATAATGAAGGATGATTTGATGGAAAATAAATTATTAATATTATTAAAAAATTTAAAGATTGAAAGCCAAGCTAATATTTTAAAAGAAGGAAAAATCAGTAAAGTTGTTGTAGCGAGAGATAATAGTTATACTTTTCACTTAGTGTTTAATCAGATTTTGCCATTTGAGGAGTATCAATTATTAATAAATAACCGCGATAATTTTCCTTATCCTACTAAATATAAAATTAGTTATGAAACTGAATTTTTTAATCAAAATGAATTATTATTATATACCGGATACCTTTTAGAAAAATTAAAAAAAGATTATCCTGTTTGTGCTACTTTAACAGTTGAAAGTTTTAAAATCGAAGATAAAGTTATTAGAGTAGAAACATGTAATGAAATTCAGTTAGAACAATTACGTCAGTTAAGAGCACAAATTGAAGATATGTTCAATGATGTAGGTATCGATAAAAATTTTGATTTTTATATTGATGAAGAAAACGATGTATTTAAAGATATTAAAGAAGAGATGGAAGCTTATGAACCAGTTGAAATTGACCTTTCTTTAATCCAAAAGCCAGATAAACCGGCGTCAGAACAAAATAATTATAAGAATAATTATCGTCAAAAAAATGCAGCAATCGATATGAAAATTGAAGAGATTACTAATCAGACAATGGATAATAATATTGTAATAAAAGGCTTTGTTTTTAAAACAGAAATGATTAAAACAAGAGCGGGAAAACATATTCAAAGTTTATGGGTTACAGATTATACTGATTCAATTATTGTTAAACGTTTTGAAAACAATTCTAATAACTCGTTAGAAGAATTAAAAGTTATCGGTAAAGGCGGAGTTTGGGTAAAAGTTCGAGGTGAAGCCCGTTTTGATAGCTTTGCACGCGAAACAGTTATGATGGCTCGCGAGGTTGAAGTGATTAAGAGCCCAGCACCACGTAAAGATACTAGTGAAGCAAAAAGAGTGGAATTACATACACATTCAAAAATGTCAGCGATGGATGGGGTTGGAACAATTACCCAATATATTAACGCTGTAGCAAGCTGGGGACATAAAGCAATTGCTGTAACTGATCATGGTAATGTCCAATCTTTTCCTGAAGCTCAAATGGCAGCTGGAAAAGCAGGAATTAAAATGATCTATGGTGTTGAATTCAATATGATCGAACCGATTTTGAATATTGTTTATAACGAAATAGATACCTCAATTGAACATGCAACCTATGTTTCTTTTGACTTGGAAACAACAGGTCTATCAGTTATTCACGATGGGATTACAGAATTTGGAGCTGTCAAAATTAAAAATGGAGAAGTAATTGATCGACTGCAAATGTTTGTGAATCCAGGGAAGAGCATTTCCTCAAGAATCACTAATTTAACTAGCATTACTAATGATATGGTACGTAATGAACCGACGATTGATGCATTATTGCCTAGAATTATAGAATTTTTTGATGATTGTATTTTAGTCGCTCATAATGCTAATTTTGATATTGGATTTTTAAATGAGAATTTACGGCGAAATAATATGCCTGAAATTACGAACCCAATTATCGATTCATTGGCTTTAGCACGAGCAATTTTGAAACCGATGAAATCGTATCGATTGGGGAATGTGTGCCGCAGTTATCGAGTAAATTATGATGATGAAGTGGCTCACCGTGCTGATTATGATGCTGAAGTATTAGGTGATGTTTTTAACATGATGTTACATCAAATTATGCAAAGCGGTAAATATAATCTTTTAGACTTGTGTGAATTAACAGGGGATGATGTTTATAAAATTGTTTATCCTTATCATATGACCGCATTGGCGTTAAATAAAGCTGGTTTAAAAAATATGTTTAAATTGGTTAGTGAAGCAAATACTAAATATTTTCATAATGGATCAAGAATTCCTAAAGAACGTTTAGAACATTATCGAGAAGGCTTATTATATGGCAGCAGTTGCTATAACGGTGATGTTTTTGAGGCGGCTCTGAACTTATCTGATGAAAAATTAGAACGGGCCATGGAATTTTATGACTATATTGAAATTCAACCACTTGAGGACTACTATCACTTAGTTGATCGTGGAAAATTGCAAGATACTGATGAGTTAATCAAATCTTTACATCGGATTATTGATTGTGCAAAAAAACTAGATAAATTAATTGTAGCAACTGGTGATGTTCACTTTTTAGAAGTTCGTGATAAAATTTTTAGAGATGTTTTTATCTCTAATCCGACGATTGGAATTGGTCACCGTGCTCATCCGCTGTGTGATCGACGCAATCCTAAGGCTAAAAATCCCTGCCAATATTTGAGAACAACTAATGAAATGTTAGAAGGTTATCCTTATTTACCACAAGACGAAGTATTTGAATATGTTGTTACAAATACAAATAAAATTGCTGATATGGTTGAGGAAATCAAACCAGTGCATGATAAATTGTTCACGCCTAAGATAGATGGTGCAGACGAAAATCTAAAGAAGATTTGTTACGATACTGCGCATAAGACATATGGTAATCCGTTACCGCAAATTGTTGAAAAGCGCCTTGAAAAAGAACTTAGTAATATCATCAAGCATGGCTTTGGGGTCATTTACTATATTTCTCATCTATTAGTAAAAAAATCAAATGATGATGGCTATCTAGTAGGTTCTCGGGGATCTGTTGGTTCTTCATTTGTTGCAACAATGTCAGGAATAACAGAGGTAAATCCGTTACCGCCCCACTATGTATGCCTCCATTGTTCGCATAGCGAATTTTTAGAAGAAGGAATTGTGGCTGATGGCTATGATTTGGAAGATAAAGTGTGCCCTAAATGCGGTAAAATAATGAAGGGTGAAGGACATAATATTCCATTTGAGACCTTCCTTGGATTTAACGCTGATAAAGTACCGGACATTGATTTAAATTTCTCAGGTGAATATCAAGCTAATGCACATGCTTTTACTAAAGAAATATTTGGTGAAGATCATGTTTTTAGAGCAGGAACGATTTCGACAGTAGCAGAAAAAACAGCTTATGGATATGCAAAAGGATATGCTGAATTAATGGGGACTGATCAAACAATTCGTTCTGCTGAATTAGAGCGAATCGCAGCCGGCTGTGGTGGTGTTAAAAGAACAACAGGACAGCATCCTGGTGGGATCATCGTTATTCCAGGGGATATGGATGTATTTGATTTTACACCGTATCAATTTCCGGCAGATGATCTAAATGCTGCGTGGAAAACAACTCACTTCGATTTCCATGCTATTCATGATAATGTTTTGAAATTTGATATTTTAGGCCATGTCGATCCGACTGTAACACGATTTTTGCAAGATCTGACAGGTGTTGATCCTAAGGATATTCCAACTAACGATAAAAAAGTTATGAGTTTGTTTACTAGCAGTGAGGCATTAGGATGTAATCTTGATTTTATTGGTTGCAAAAATGGAGCTTTAGGGCTTCCTGAATTTGGTACCTCATTTGTACGTGGAATGTTAGATCAAACCCAACCTAAAACATTTAATGATTTAGTTATTATCTCGGGGCTATCACATGGAACTGATGTATATTTAGGAAATGCTGAAACGTTAATTAAATCTGGGACTTGTACACTTTCTGAAGTAATTGGATGTCGTGATGATATTATGGTTTATTTGATTGAAAAAGGTTTGCCAAACAAGGATGCTTTCGATATCATGGAATGTGTCCGTAAAGGTAAGTCACCGGTAGTTTTCCCAGAAAAAAAATATGAAGAACTAATGAAAGAATACAATGTACCGCAGTGGTATATTGATTCTTGTAAAAAAATTAAATACATGTTCCCTAAGGCTCATGCTGCTGCCTATGTATTATCTGCAATTCGAGTAGCTTGGTGGAAATTATATTATCCACGAGAATATTATGCTGTTTATTTTACAACAAGATGTGATTTTTATGATATTGAAACACTTGTACAAGGTAAAGATGCTATCATGGCAAGACGAGCTGAAATAACGCAGTTAAGAGCTGAACGGAGTTCTTCAAACAAAGATGAAGGATTATGGGATATTTTTGAAATCGCACTAGAAATGATTGAGCGGGGATTCCATTTTAATCCAGTTAGTTTAGAGTATTCACAAGCTAGCAAGTTTATATTAGATCCAAACGATGAAAAAGGGTTGATTCCACCGTTTAGTGCAATTGATGCATTAGGTGAATCAGTAGCTAAAACAGTTGTAGATGCTCGAGCAGATGGTCCGTTTTTATCTAAAGAAGATGTTATTAAACGAACAAAGTTGAACAATTCACATATTAAAACACTATCTAAAATGGGGGTTTTTAATGGAATGCAGGAGCGTAATCAACTTTCACTTTTCTAAGTAGTTGCAATAATTAAAAAAATGTGGTATTATTTATTTAGTTTCATAGAGAAGCGAGTGGGGTGACCCACTCTTTATTATTGAATAGAGGTGAAAGAATGGAACTTTTAGATACGATTAAAACACTGATAAAACCAATTTTAGAAAATAATGATGTATATCTTGATGATATTGAATACCTTCAGGAAAATGGCGAATGGTATCTTCGCATTTTTGTTGAAAAAAATGAAGGTTCCCTAGACATGGACACATGTGTAGCAGTTAGTGAAGCAATTAGTTTAAAGATGGATGAAGAAGATCCGATCAAAGGAGAATATTATTTAGAAGTTTCTTCACCAGGTGTAGAAAAGCCCTTAAAGACTTTTGAGCAAGTTAAAGCTTCAGTAGGTAAGTATGTCTACGCTAAATTCATTAATCCAACTGCTGGAATGGATGAAGTGGAAGGATTTATTAAAACAATTGAAGATGAAACGATTGAATTTGAATATTTAGTTAAGAATATTAAGAAAAGAATTAAAATTGACTATAGCAATATTAAATTTATAAGACTAGCTGTGAAATTTTAGGAGGATAAAAAAGTGGCAAGTAAAAAATTCATGGATGCACTAAATTTATTAATTGAAGAAAAAGGGATTGAAAAAGATGTCTTTTTAGAAATGCTTAAAGAATCTATTGGTAAAGCATATAAGAAAAATTATTTAAACCCTGATGCTAATGTCCGTGTTGAAATTAATGAAAAAACTGGAAAGTTTAGATTATTTGAACTTCGAACAGTTGTTGATGATCTAGATGATGAAGATATTGAATTATCTCTAGAAGAAGCTCAAGCAATCAATCCTAATTATCAAATTGGAGATGTTGTTGAAACTGAAGCCGATATCGAACATATTGGACGTTTGGCAGCTATTCAAACAAAACAATTATTTAGACAAAAGATTCGCGAAACTGAAAAAGAAACACTTTATAACGAATTTGCAGATAAAAAAGATGATATCATCACAGGTATCGTTGATCGTGTTGAGGATAAATTTGCAATTGTAAATATTGGTAAAACAGGAGCTTTCTTAGCTTCTAATCAACAAATTCCTGGTGAAAAATTAAATGAGGGTCAACATTTAAAAGTGTATGTTAGCGATGTTGATCGTGGAACTAAAGGAACTCATATTGTTGTTAGCCGGACAGAGCCGAGTTTTGTTAAGAGATTATTTGAATTAGAAGTACCTGAAGTATATGATGGAACAGTTGAAATCAAAGCAGTTTCACGGGAACCAGGTGAAAGAAGTAAGGTTGCTGTTTATACTAGTAATGAAAATATTGATCCAATTGGCTCTTGTGTTGGACCAAAGGGAAGTCGAGTTAAAAATGTAGTTGATGAGTTAAATGGTGAGATGATTGATATTATTTTATGGAATAGTGATCCGGTTGTCTTTATTTCTAATGCCTTGAGTCCATCTGATGTTAAGTGGGTATCTATTAATGAAGAAAATCACAGTGCTTTAGTAGTTGTACCAGATGATCAATTATCTTTAGCTATCGGTAAGCGTGGTCAAAACGCTCGTTTAGCAGTACGTTTAACAGGTTGGAAGATTGATATTAAATCTGTTAGTGAGGCTGTTGAACTTGGTTTAATTGATCTTCAAACAGTTAATAATACAGAAGAATCATCACCTGTTGATGCTAGTTTTGAAGAAGAGTTTGCTCAAGAAATGTTAGATGAAGCAGTTGAGGAAGCTGTTGTGGAAGAAGCTGTTGAAGTTGCAGAAGAACCAGAAATCGAAGAAGTTGTTGAGGTTGAAGAAGAACCTACTCAATCGAAAAAGGTTATTGAATACGAAGATTTTGAAGATTTAGATGATGAATATAGTAAATATGATGAAGAAATCGATTACGATGAATATGATGAATACTATGATAAAGATTAAGGAGTGATTAAATTGCGAAAAATCCCTTTAAGAAAATGTTTAGCAACGGGTGAACAGTTGCCAAAACAACAATTAATCAGAATCGTACGTAATAAAGAAGGTCAAGTAGCTGTCGATCCAACTGGTAAGATGAATGGACGAGGAGCTTATCTGAAACGTAGTCATGAAGCGTTCGTGTTAGCAAAAAAGAAAAAAGTTTTAGCTCGGGCTTTGCAGGTTGAAATTCCTGAAGAAATTTTCGTAGAACTGGAAAAATTTGCGGATGAATAATTATTTAAATACACTTGGCTTGGCTGCGCGAGCTCGAAAAATCGTTACTGGTGAAACTTTAATCACAAAGATTAGAAGTAACGAAGTAGAATTTGTTATTATTGCTAGCGACGCTAGTGACAATACTAAAAAAAAGATCACCGATAAATGTACAAGTTATAAAGTTGAGTATGTTATAGCTTGTACTATTGATGAACTATCCAGTGCAATCGGTAAAAAAAATCGAGTAGCACTTGGTATCCAGGATACTGGATTTGCTAAAATATTAAAAGAAAAGATAGGAGGGTGAACATATGGCAAAACAAAATAAACAAACAAAAAATAAAAAAGGTGCGCCAAGAAAGAAACAATTAAAGTCTAATTTTCCGACCAAAAAAGAAGAAATAGTTGCTAAAGATGGTGTCATTGTTTATGAAGAAGGTATTACTGTTGGTCAATTAGCTGATAAAATTGGACAAACGCCTGCCAATGTTATTAAAGTATTGTTTCTATTAGGAACGATGGTAACTATTAATTCATCTTTAAATGATGAGCAAGTAGAATTAATTTGTCTTGAATATGGTTTTGAAGTCGAAAAACATGTTGAAGTTAGTGAAGTGAATTTTGAGGAAATTGATATTCAGGATGATGAGAAGGATTTACAGCCTCGTTGTCCAGTAGTTACAATTATGGGACATGTTGATCATGGTAAAACTACATTGTTAGATACAATCAGAAAGTCTGCGGTTGTAGAAGGTGAATTTGGTGGGATTACACAACATATCGGTGCTTATCAAGTTGAAGTTAATGGAAAAAAAGTTACTTTCTTAGATACACCGGGCCATGAAGCATTTACTGCTATGCGTGCTCGTGGAGCTCAAGTAACTGATATTGTTATTATTGTAGTAGCAGCTGATGATGGTGTTATGCCACAAACAAAAGAGGCAATTGATCATGCAAAAGCAGCAGGTGTACCAATTGTCGTTGCGATTAATAAAATTGATAAAGAAGGTGCCGATCCTGAAAGAATCAAAGGAGAAATGGCTGAGCATGGTCTGCTTCCTGAAGATTGGGGTGGAGATACAGTATACTGTGAAATTTCTGCTAAAAAAAGAATTGGAATTGAAGAATTGCTAGAAACTTTAACTGTTGTTGCAGAATTAGCAGATTTAAAAGCAAATCCTAATCGTTATGCATATGGCAGTGTAGTTGAAGGTAAACTAGATAAGGGGCGTGGACCAGTTGCAACGTTACTTGTTGAAAATGGTACTTTAAGAGCGGGAGATCCAATTGTAGTTGGAACATCATTTGGACGTGTTCGTCAAATGCTTGATGATCGTGGAAAAATTATTAAAGAAGCACTTCCCGCTACTCCAGTTGAAATTACGGGTTTAAATGACGTTCCAGTCGCTGGTGATAAGTTTATGGCTTTTGAAAACGAAAAACAAGCTCGTAGTGTTGGTGAAACACGATTAAAAGCGAAACAAGATAAAGAGCGTAGTTCAGGAGCTGCCTTATCATTAGATGATTTATACTCTCAAATCAAAGAGGGCGAAATGATTGACTTAAACATTATTGTTAAAGCTGATGTCCAAGGTACTGCTGAAGCAGTTAAAGCTTCATTAGAAAAAATTGATGTTGATGGTGTAAGAGTAAATGTTATTCGTTCTACAGCTGGAGGAATTTCAGAATCTGATGTTCTATTAGCATCTGCTTCACAAGCAATTATTTATGGTTTTAATGTTCGTCCAAATGCAAAAGTACGTCAAAAGGCTGAAGAAGAAGGAATTGAGATTCGTTTACACAATATCATCTATAAAATGGTTGAAGAGATTGAAACCGCGATGAAAGGTATGCTTGCTCCAGAAATTAAAGAGGTTGTTACAGGTCAAGCAGAAATTCGTCAGGTAATTAAAGTTTCTAAAGTTGGAAATATTGCTGGATGTTATGTAACAGATGGTTTTATTCGCCGTAATTGTGGAATCCGTTTACTTCGTGATAGTGTTGTTGTATATGAAGGAAAATTAGGTTCATTAAAACGTTTCCAGGATGATGCTAAAGAAGTTGCAGCGGGATTTGAATGTGGTTTAAGTATTGAAAACTTCAATGATATTAAAGAAGGCGATATTGTCGAAGGATATATCATGGAAGAAGTCGAAGTTAAGTAGGTGAATTAAATGATTCTTAAAAAGGATAAGATGAATGGTATTATTCAACGCGAGTTATCACAAATCATTCAAGTTGAAGTACGTGATCCTAAGATAGGTTTTTGTACTATTACTGCAGTTGATACGACTACTGATCTATCAATTGCTAAAGTATATGTGACTTTCTTAGGAAAAGACTTTGATACGCGCAAAGGAATGGAAGCATTAAATCGTTCTAAAGGATTTATTCGTTCTTTATTAGCTAAACGTCTTACAATTCGTAAAGTACCAGAACTGATTTTTGTTAACGATACCTCTTTAGAGTATGGTAATAAAATCGAAAAAATTATTGATGATTTAAATCATCATGATAAATAATTCAAAAGAAGGTCAAATTGAAGTGAAGTCAATTTCTTGGACACTAATTTAGTTATGCTATTAATAAGGATTGATCCTGTATTGTACAGGAGTTGATCCTTTTAATTTTGTTGTTATTTTTTGAGTATAGTATTGTTTTATACATTCTTCTATTGCAATCTTTAAATTATATAACGATCTAAAAGTATATTCATAACCATAAAAAATTTCATTTTTCCAACGGAATTCTTCATTGGTGAATTATCTAAACAATTTCTTTTTTAATATTGACTGTGGAATTTATTCTTTTCAAAAATTTTTTATACACAATATTTTTTTGTTATCTTGTGAGTTTAACCATAATAAAATGAACTCCACCATTTGAAATACCTAAATAATGGGACTACAATAAATCACCTTCTTTTTATTTGAGTCTTATTTGTTTCATCTAGATAGAATTGTGCTATAATACTATATAGATATAGGAGGACTAAAAGAAATGAAATACTGTATAACAAACGGGAAAGTTATTTTAAAAAATCAAGTAGTAGATGCAAATGTATATGTAGAAAATACAAAGATTACTGAGATTTCTAATCGTCAACCTGATGATGAAACAGTAATTGATGCAAAAGGTAGATATGTGTCACCAGGATTTATTGATGTTCATACTCATGGGCGTGGTGGCAGTGATACAATGTATAACACTTTTGAAGATCTTGATACAATTACAAGTACTGCCGTAAAAACAGGTGTAACAGGAATTTTACCTACAACGATGACGATGTCTAAAGAAGATACTTATGCGGCTATTAAAAATGTTGGAGATAACATGGATAAAGTTGGAGGAAGTAAAATCCTAGGAGTACACATGGAAGGTCCATTTTTTAATACAAAATATAAAGGAGCTCAACCTGAAGAGTTTATGATCAAACCTACAGCTGAAAATTATAGCAGTTTAGTTGGTGAATATGGTAAAATTGTAAAAAAATTAAGTTTAGCACCAGAATTAAAGGATTCTGATAAGTTAATCGAGTATTTAGTCAAAGAAGGTGTGGTTGTAAGTATTGGGCACACTAATGCAACTTATGACGAAGCAGTTGTTGGAATTAAAGCTGGAGCAACTTCAGGTACTCATACTTATAATGCAATGACACCATTAACACATCGAAATCCAGGAGTAGTAGGAGCTATCATGGAACATGATGAAGTTTATGCGGAATTGATTTTAGATGGAATTCATGTCAGCTATCCAGCTGCAAAAGTGCTTTTAAGGGCTAAAGGTTTAGATAAAGTGATTTTAATCACTGATTCTATTGAAGCTTCTGGTTTAGAAGATGGTCAATATAAATTAGGTAATCAAGCTGTATTTGTTAAAGATAATTCAGCTCGTTTAGAAGATGGGACTTTAGCTGGTAGTATTTTAGCAATGAATAATGCAGTAAAGAATGCATATCAACATTTAGGTTTATCAATTAATGAAGCTGTTAATTTAGCTAGTTATAATCCTGCTAAAAATTTAAATTTAATTAATTTAGGGGAAATTGCAGTTAACAAAACAGCGGACATTATTATGTTTGATGAAGAAATTAATGTTGATTTTGTAATGATTGATGGAAATGTAAAAATTGGAGGATAGTATGATTACATTAAAGAATGAAGTTTTAGAGGTTACTCTAGCTAATAAAGGTGCAGAAATTATTAAAATTGTTGGGCAGGATGATCAAATTAATTATATGTGGCGTCGTGATCCAATTCAATGGGCGAATAGTGCTCCAATCCTATTTCCTATTGTAGGTGCGCTACAAAATAATGAGTGTCGAATTGATGGTAAAACTTATACTATGACTCAACATGGTTTTTCACGTCATAGTGAATATGAGGCTAATCAAATTAATGATCAAGAAGTAGTTTTTACACTTATTTCAAATGAGGAAATAGCTAAACAATATCCATATTTATTTAAGTTAGATGTAACTTATAAATTGGATAAGAATGTACTTAGCTGTAATTGTAAAGTTACTAATACCGATAGTCAGACTATTTATTTCCAAATTGGTGGTCATCCTGCATTTGCTTGTCCTTTTATGGAAAATGAATCAAGTAATGATTACTATTTAGAATTTAGTGAGAATGAGACTGTTAATCAAAAAATTATTGATGTTGAACATAAAGGAATGTCAGATATAACATTACCGTTTTTAGATAACGAAAAGAGATTTTTTGTTCGTCAGCAATTATTTGATAATGATGCAATTGTTTTAAAGGACGTGAAATCAAAAACATTATCATTGAAGTCATTAAATCACAATAAATCTTTAGTATTCCATATGGAAGGTTTTAATCACTTAGGTATTTGGGCAGCTAAACATGTGGGTGGACTAATTGCCATTGAACCTTGGGTAGGTCATAGTGATTATGTTGGTTTCACTGGGGAATTTAAGGATAAAGAGGGTGTAGTTAGTCTAAATCCTAGTGAGATTTTTGAATGTACTTTTAAAGTTGAAATCAACCAATAATGACAAAAAAGGAATAAGATAAATTTTATAATTATCTTATGAAAGTAAAAATTATTGAAAAAACACACGAGTTAGATTTAGAAGATGAAATTAATGATTTTTTGGAAAAGAAAAATCCTAAAATTTTATCGCTGCATTATCAAGTGGCAATGACTTTTTCAAGTGAATTAGAATATAGTTTTAGCTGTTTGATTGAGTACGAGGATAAATAATCATATTTATCCTTTTCTTTTCGCATACTTTTAGTATTTTAGTTAAAACTATTTATGGAGGTGATTCCATGGCTAAAGGTGTATGTTGTCACGTTGATACTTGTGTTTACAATCATGATTGTAATTGTGAGGCAAAAGAAATTACAGTTTGTAATTGTAAATGTCACGAAGCGAAAGATATTCAAGAAACAGCTTGTGAAACTTTTAAATGTAAATAGAAAGTTTAATATGACATCACAAAAGGTAAGAAGTAACTTTTGTGATGTCTTTTGTTATAAGTATGAGCTTTACAAAAAGACATTTATATGTTTTATTTTTTGTATACATATAAAAACGTGATATAATAAAAAAGGTGATAAAAATGAAAAAAATTGCTTTGATTCTAATTTGTTGCCTAGTTTTAATAGGGTGCAAAAATAAAGACAATAACGATAATAAATTTTATCGACAATATAAAGAATATGAAAATAAAATAGATAATCATAATGAATTTTTGAATGCTACAAATGAATTTAATATACGTTTAGTAGTCAATAAAGTTGAAGATAAAAAATATCGGTATGATGTTATTATTGACACACCGACAATAAATATGTATCATTTACAAGCAATAGCAAAAGTTGCTGGTGATGATAATGAAAGTCTACCAACCTTAGGAATTCTTGAGGAAGATATTTTTTCATTAGTTCCTGAAGTAGTAGATAAAGCCAATGGAATTTATAAGGGTGTAAATCTATCTGGTATTACTAGTAAAAGTGAATTTAGTGTATTGGTTTATTTGACTTTTTCAACAGATAAACAATCTAATAACAAAGAAGAAAGGTATATTAAACTATATGGTAATGCGACTTGATAAATTGCTTGCAAACTATGGGATTGGTACTAGAAAAGAAGTAAAATCACTGATTCGAAAAGGTTTTGTAAAAGTAAATGGAATGATTATAAAGAAAGATGATTTTAAAGTTGATCATGAAATTGATGAAATAGTATTTGATGATGAGTTGATTGAATACCGGCCATATGTCTATATAATGCTGAATAAGCCAGCGGGATATATTAGTGCAACTAAAGACAATCTTCATCCTACAGTATTAGAACTGATTGAGGGCTATGAAAATTATGATTTATTTCCTGTCGGCCGCTTGGATTTAGATACAGAAGGACTATTGTTAATTACTAATGATGGTGATTTTAGTCATAAATTATTAGCCCCTAGTCGAAATCATTCAAAAATATATTTTGCAAATATTGCGGGAGTTATGGATGAACAAGATATTCAGGCATTTAAAGATGGGATTATTTTAAATACTGGCTATCACTGTAAACCTGCCAACCTAGAAATTATTAATAAAAACAATGATAGTTGTGATGTTAGAATTGAAATATTTGAAGGAAAGTTTCATCAAGTAAAAAAGATGGTTGAGGTTTGTGGTAAAGAGGTAATATATTTAAAACGCTTATCGATCCGCAATCTTGAACTGGATAGGAGTTTAGCATTGGGTGATTTTCGAGAATTATCTAATGAGGAATTAGTCGACTTGATGGAGGATTTATGATAGAATATTTTTATATGTAAAGGGGAGTAATAATGCGTTTAAGAAATAATCCAAAAGCATATGATATTATGAAAGAAAATAAATCTTTTGTAATATTGGAGCCGGAAAATTGTAAAAATAAATGGAAAGATATTTTTGGAAATAATCATCCAATATATATTGAAATCGGGATGGGTAAAGGTGATTTTATTTATGAAAATGCTCGTCAATTTCCAGAAATAAATTTTGTTGGTATTGAAAAATACCCAAGTGTTTTAGCAGCAGCAATAAATAAGATAAATGCTCGTGAAGAAAAAGTAAATAATTTGCGTTTAATGCATTACGATGCAATTGAATTGCATCAAGTATTTGAAAAAGATGAAGTTGATAAAATATTCTTGAATTTTAGTGATCCTTGGCCTAAAAGTAAGCATGCTAAAAGACGACTTACATCAAGTAAATTTTTAGATGTATACAAGGATATTTTAATAGATGAAGGAAATATTGAATTTAAAAGTGATAATCGTGGACTGTTCGAATATTCGATTATTTCTTTAAACCAATATCCAATGGATATAGAGTACATTAGTTTAGATTTGCATAACAGTCCTGAAAGTGAAATCAATATTATGACTGAGTATGAGCGGAAATTTTGTGAGAAAGGGCCAATTTATAAATTGGTAGCAAGGTATCGTAAAAATGGATAAATTAGTAGAAATTAAAACAATCGAAGAATTTGACAATATTCGTGTAGGTAAAACGATTATAATGTTTACAGCAGACTGGTGTCCTGACTGTATGTTTGTAAAACCGTTCATTGGCGATATTGTTGATGCCAATCCTGAATACAAGTTTTATATGATTAATCGTGACAATATGATTGATTTGTGTAAGGATCAGGATATTTTAGGTATTCCTTCTTTTGTAGCTTATAACGATAAAGAAGAAAGTGGACGCTTTGTAAGTAAGTTACGTAAGACTAAAGAAGAAATACAGGCGTTTATTGATACGTTAAAATAAGAGGTATAGGAATGATATTTCATGGATTTTATAATTTAAAACATGTTGGTGATATTTTATTAGCACGATGTGGAGAAGGTAGGACCTTTGATTATGATAAATATGATGATTTAGTCGTATTGAAAGATAGTAAAAATAGGATACTTGGTTTTAATTTGTTGAATGCTAGTAATTATTTGGGAGAATTAAATACTGGACTAGTTAATTTTTCAGATAATCAAATTGAAAAATTTAATGAACTTTTAACAACTCACGGACTTGATCCGGTTGTCTTAGACAAAGAACCTCGTTTTATTGTTGGTGAAGTAACTGCAATGGAAGAACATCCAGATTCTGACCACTTACATATTTGTCAGGTTGATTTAAAGAATACTACTACACAAATTGTATGTGGTGCCCCTAATGTTGAAGTTGGGCAAAGAGTGGTAGTAGCTACTATTGGCGCAGTTATGCCTAGTGGATTGGTTATTAAACCTTCAAAACTACGTAAAATTGATTCTAACGGGATGATTTGTTCAGCAAGAGAGTTAGGACTGCCTAATGCTCCCCAAATTAGAGGTATATTAGTTTTAGATAAAGATAAATATAGTATTGGAGATTCATTTTTCTAGAAAAGGGGGAAACAGTGATGTTTAGAGGCTTATTTAAAAAGCATGAAGAAGATGAAGATATTTTTGAAGTGGATCCTGTCGTTGAACAGCGACGTAAGGAAAAATTTAGCACGCCATTAATATATGATGAAGAATTTAAAGAGGAGCCAGAAGTGACTGTAACGCCTACCCCAAAGACTAAAGAAAAAACTAAGGTTGTTGAGGCAAAGCCTAAGGTAGAAGAAAAACCTCGTCAAATTTATCAAATGAGTGAAGTTATTTCACCAATGATGGGAATTACAAAAGGAAAAAATGATAAAAAAGCTGTAAAGCCAACAACTTCTTCAAAACCTAAAAAACGTAAAAATGTTGATCAATTAGTTCCTGTAATTAGTCCTTTTTTTGGAAATTATGAGGAAAAGGAACAAGTTGAATCAGAAGCAAAACTGACAACTATTAATGATGAACCTAAAGAAAAAAAAGTTATTGAAGATTTGCCTACAGTAGAAGATAATTTACGTAATATAGCTAAAATTGTGGAAGAAGAACAGGATCAGCTTAAAATTATTGAGGAGCGAACTGGTGAGTTCAAATTAGATTTTGGTACTAACGATGTTGAAAAACAAAACTCTTTGATTGATGAAATTGATGATGATATGTCATTGGATGAATTAATGAGTTTGTATGAAAAGAAGTTTAAAGACTAACAATGATAAGTGGTATTGGTTGTGATATTGTTGATCTAAATCGGCTGAATTTAGATAATGAATGTTTTGTTTTAAAACTATTAACAAAAAATGAATTTTTAATTTTTAAAAATAAAAATTCTTTAAAACAAAAAAAAGAATTTTTGGGTGGACGTTTTGCTGCCAAAGAAGCTTTTTTTAAGGCTCATGGGATTGAACATGGCATGCTGTCTTTTCATGATATTGAGATATTAAATGATAAAAACGGCAAGCCAAAAATTAATTATCCTAATACTTTTATTTCAATCGCTCATGAAAATGATTATGCAATTGCATATGTTGTTGTAGAAGAAGGCTAAATTGCCTTCTTTTTCAGTATATATTGGTAAATTTATTAGATAATTATAGATTAGAGCAATAATAAGATATTTGTAAAATTAGTTTTGAAGATTTTATAAAATTATTATATAGTTGGTATATGATTCTTTTATGAGTTACTTGTAATTGGGCAATAATTATATACAAGATACAATAAAAATATTGCAATATTAAACGAGGTATATTTTTATTTTCAACAGTTGTTATAATTTCATTTTTTGGTATAATAACATACGTAAAATTTCAAGTTTGTGATAGGAAGCGAAAATCATGTATGAAGATAAAGTTAAGAAAAGTCTTAGAAAAATAATTATTTTTGCAGTCATTATTGGGATATTTTTAGCATCAATTGGAGCTGGATTTTTCTATGTGATAAGAACAGCTTTTGATCGTTCAACCGATGAAAGAATGATTGAAGAAACAGATAATTATAAAAAGAGATTAGATAAACAAATTAATAATAATTTTCAAATGTTAAATACCGTCGCAAGCATTATTGGAAATTCTAATTTGGATGAGTCTGCTGATTTTGATTCCATTTTGGAAAGGGCATATATTGAAAATGATTTCTTGACAGTTGCTTTTTTTTACAATGATGAAATGGGAACACTATCTACAGGTGATCATATTATTTCTAGTGATATTCATTTATCGTCGCTACAGCCTGAAGTACAAGAAGTTGTTCGTAAAGCTTTGCGGGGAAAGGAAAATGTTTCAGAACCATTCTATGGTGATTTTTCCGAAGAAGAGGTTTTTACTTTTGGCGTTCCAGTATATCGAAATAAACAAATTGTTGGAGCTATGATTGCTAGTAGTGTTGTTGATATATTTTCAGAAATTATAGATGGCGAAAAGGTCTTAAATGGGAGTGCTTATATCCATTTATTGGATGTGAATGGGAAATTTTTGATTCGTTCCTCACATGCAGTTGTTAAAGAAAAAAAGACTGATATATTTAAAGAACCGTATTTGTCTGGAGATGAATTAACAAAAATTAAAAAAAGTATGAAAAATTCTGAAATAGTCCGTTTTACATTTACCTATGAAGGAAAAGAGTATCATTCAATTTTAGAACCGCTTGATGTTAATGAATGGTATTTGTTTTGTATTAACTCTGTTCAAAATAGTAATAGTGGGATTTACTCGGTTGCTTATGCAGTAGCTTGTTTCTTTGTCATTATAGTGTTACTAGTAGGTTATCTTTTAATTTATGGTTATCGGACAATGAAAAAGAATAACCAGCAATTAATGGATTTTGCATATTTAGATCGTCTAACAGGAATTTATAATTTGAATCGTTTTGGGGAATTGGCACACCAGCATATTGAAGAACATTCTGAATATGCAATTGCTGCACTAAATGTACGTAAATTTAAATTTATAAATGAGATTTTTGGAAAAGAACAAGCAGATAGGTTACTGTGCTACATTGGAAGAATTTTAAATGATAATATCAAAGATGGTGAACTTGTCTGTCGTGATAGTGCTGATGTTTTTTATATGTTTTTATTAGAGACTGAAAAAAACATTCTTGAAGTTCGTCTTAAAGAAATTTTAGAAAAAATCAGAACGTCATCGAATGATTCTAATAGTAATTATAGAATTACTATGAGTTGTGGTATTGCAACAGCTACAGACAAGCAGGAACTACAAGTGTCAATGACACATGCAATGTTTGCTTTAGAAATATCGAAAAATAGTTTTAAAATACCGCTGTGGTTTTTCGATGCGGCTTTACATGAGCAAGAAAAAATGAATGACTATATCGAAAGGCATATGTACGAAGCCATAGAAAACGGTGAGTTTAAATTGTATTTACAGCCAAAAATAGATTTAAAAACTAATTCTCTTGCTAGTGCTGAAGCCTTGGTACGTTGGATAAGAAACGATGGGACTACAATTTTTCCCTCACAATTTATCCCAATTTTTGAACAGAATGGATTTTGTGTTAATTTAGATATGTATATGGTTGAAAAGGTTTGCCAATTGCTTCGCCAATGGATTGACGAAGGATATCAAGCTATTCCGATTGCAATTAATCAATCAAAATTAGTACTTTATGAAATTGGATACGTAAAGAATCTTTGTGGAATATTAGATAGATATAATATTCCAGCATCATTAATTACTTTAGAAATTCTGGAAGAAATTGCAATCGAAAATGTAGATGACTTAAATAAAAAATTAACAGAATTAAGAGATATTGGTTTTAAAATATCTATGGATGACTTTGGAACAGGATATTCTTCATTAAATACTTTAGGAAAATTAAATATTGATGAATTAAAACTGGATCGTAGCTTTTTAGTTGAGATAAAGGATACTAGAAATCAAAATGCACGTTTAATAATGGAGGAAATTGTTCAACTATCTAAGAAACTTTCTATCTTTTCTGTTATTGAAGGAGTAGAAACAAGTGAAGATGATTTATTGGTTAAAGAAATTGGTTGTGATTATGGACAGGGATACTATTATAGTCGTCCTATTGATTCAAATGATTTTACAAGCAAGATGCTAAATAAGTTTAATAAATAATTTTAATTGGGAGAATTTTAATGGAAAATTTATTAATAGATAATATGCTGGAAAATGCTAAAATTGGAATTTGGGTTATTGAATTGTCTCATAATAAAAAGAATGACCCTAAAATGTTTGGTAATACTCATATGAAATTACTGTTAGGAGTAGCGGATTCTTATTCGCCGGAGGAAGTTTATCAATTTTGGGTAGAACGAATACATCCAGCTTATGTTTCTTATGTAGAGGAAGCAGTTGAACGTTTAATAAGTGGGAATAAGGCAGAAGTCGAATATCCTTGGAAACATCCTGAAAATGGCTGGATGTATATACGATGTGGCGGGTATCTCAATACTAATTTTACACAATGTTATCGATTGGAAGGGTATCATCAAGATATTAGTAATTTAATTTTCCGTTTCGAACCATTCTCATTTGATTATCAAATTCAAGATCAACTTTTATTTAAAGAATATTCACGCTATTATATGGATATATACGATGAATTATGTGAAATTGATCCGGTTACGAATACGATGGAGATTGTTTTTCAACGAAAAGATAAATATTTATCCATATTTTCGGGAATTAATTTTTTTGAATTTATAAAAAAATATATTTATTCTATGGATCATCTTATCATTTGTGAAACTTATAATGAATTATCTTCAGCAAAAAAACAAAAAGTGACGATTGATGTTCGTATTCATAATAGTAATGATGGGTATTCATGGATACGGCTTGTTTTTGTACTAGCACAAATGAACTATAGTCCTAAAGTTTTAATGGGAATTATGGACATTCAAGAACAAAAACGAAATATGGAGTTTTTTATTGATAGTGATGCAATACTCTCAACGATTATCGAGGAAAATGCTTATATTTTTGATATAGATATAATGACACAAAACATATCTGCTATTAAAGGTGAAAATTTATCAATTCATGATATGTCTTATAACAAATTTTTATCTTTATTTATGCAGAGATGCAGTGATATTTCTGAATTAGAATATCTTAATAGTTTTTTATCATTTAACCATTTAAAAGAACTTGTTTTTCAAAAAAAGAATGCACATATCGATATCCGTGAAAAAACAGAGCATTTTCTTTATGGCTGGTATCGGATCCATTTAATGGTTCCTAAAGCATTAGAAGACCGTATTTTAATTCTAATTAAAAAAATCGATAAAGACGATGTATTTCAAACGGTAATTACAAAATATGTACAAAAGAATTTTGAATCGCTCTGTTATATTGATTGTGATAGTGGCAAATATTTACAATTTGTTACTGAAGGAATGAAGGAACTAATTTTTAATGAAAATGAATTTGATTATAAAGATGCCTTAGATACATTTATTGAAAGTCAGGTGGTTATAGAAGATCGCAAAGTAGCTCAAACTAAAATGAATCTCGATTATATTTTTTTAACTTTGCAAAAAGATGGCGACTATTTTTGTAATATACGAATTTTGGATAGTTGTGGAGAATTTCACCAAAAAACAATACACTATTATATTTATGATGAAGATACAAAAATCATATTAATGATGGTTGCAGATACCACAGAACAATATTTATTAAATCAAAGTGAAAAAGAGCAAATAGAAAGATTAAAGCTAAAAGCAAATACAGATGAGTTAACTGGACTATATAATCGATATTATTGTAAAACACATATTAATGAATATTTACAAGAAGTACCTCAAGGACAGCAGGCGGTTTTTTTATTAATTGATCTAGATAATTTTAAAAATCTTAACGATTCTTTAGGACATTTAGCTGGTGATCAAGCATTAGTTGATGTAGCAAATGTTTTGAAAAATTCATTTTGTGATGATGCTATTATTTCACGTTTTGGAGGAGATGAATTTGTGGTTTTTGTAAAAAACATTCAAGACATCAAGATTTTTAATCGTTTAATATCCAGACTTCTTCAACAATTAGATTTGTATTATCAAAGTGAAAAGGATCAGATAAACATCCAAGCTTCTATTGGAATAGCACTAGCACCTATTGATGGTAGAGATATGAATACTTTATATTTAAAAGCAGATAAAGCGTTGTATCAAGCAAAAGAAGACGGAAAAAATAGATACAAGTATTACAATAATTAGTTTTGTTTAGATAAGATGTTAACTAAATATTTAGCCCAATTTAATATTAATTGAACTCTAGCAAAATAAATTGGAATTCTAAAGATAAAGTATGTACAAGCAAGATGAGTTAAGGTACTATAATGGAGCATAATCAAAAATATATTTATTTCTGTGTTTAAGAAAGTATAAGAAAATATCTTTTTTATATTGTCCTCATTATGATGGGGTGGGAATAATAAAAAATGAATCTTAATTTGGGAATATTAAACTCTATTTTTATAGAGTTTTTTTTGTTATTGGAGGTATTGAAAAATATTATATAAAAATAAATATAGTAGTTATTTTGGGCGAAACAGGGATAAGATGGACTTTTTTGCAAAATATGTATATTTTTTTCGACAATTTTTTATAGACTGATATAGTCTATTTAAGCATATCTGTTAACTTTTGCTACACATCTGAAAGAAAAAGTTTCACCAGTGACCCATTTTGACAATGTCGTTAATTATGGTTAATTTTACAGTGTTGTAATCTTTTTATAATTATGCCTATAATTTTGTCATAAAGGAGGGGTAAATAATGTTAAATACTGTAGCATTAGTAGGGAGATTAGTAGATATCCCGGAAATGAAAACAACGATTGGAGGTGTAAAAGTAGCAAATGCAACTATTCAAATCGAACAAGGTTTTAAAAATAGTCTTGGTGCATTTGAAAATGATTACATTGTTGTAAGTTTATGGCGCGGTATCGCTGAAATGATTATTGATTGTGCAAGACCAGGATGCATGATTGCAGTTAAAGGAAGACTGCATTCGAGAACATTAGAATGTGCCGAGTCAAAACAAATTACTTCAATTGAAGTAATTGCAGAACGAGTTTCTTTATTAGATAAATATTTCAAAAACTATGATTAAATATCATTTGAGTTTAACCGGCTTATTTGTTATAATGATTTAACGAAAGTGGGTGAAAAAATGACTATTGATCAAAGTAAAATTAGAAATTTTTCAATTATCGCACATATCGATCATGGTAAAAGCACCCTAGCAGATCGAATTTTGCAAATAACTGGAGCTGTCGCAGATCGTGAAATGAAGGCACAGTTACTCGATAGTATGGATTTAGAGCGAGAAAGAGGAATTACCATCAAATTAAACGCAGTTCAACTGAATTATACTGCTAAAGATGGTCAAACATATTTGTTACATTTAATTGATACACCAGGTCATGTCGACTTTACTTATGAGGTATCGAGATCGTTGGCTGCTTGTGAAGGTGCAATATTAGTTGTTGATTCAGTGCAGGGAGTTGAAGCACAAACGTTGGCAAATGTGTATTTGGCTCTAGATAATAATTTAGAAATATTGCCAGTTATTAATAAAATCGATTTGCCAAGTGCTGACCCGCAACGAGTTATACGTGAAGTTGAAGAAGTTATTGGTTTGCCGGCAGATCATGCACCGTTGATTTCAGCAAAGAGCGGTTTAAATGTTGAAGAAGTTCTTGAAAAAGTTGTACAGGAATTTCCTGCTCCTAGTGGAGATGTGAATAATCCAACACAAGCTTTGATTTTTGATTCTTATTATGATAGTTATCGCGGAGTAATTGTATTTGTTAGGGTTAAAGAAGGAACTATTAACGTTGGAGATCATGTGAAGTTTATGGCAACAGGAGCAACATATGAAGTAACTGAATTAGGTGTAAGAACTCCTCGTGAAGTAAAAAAAGAACAGTTAGTGGTAGGTGAAGTAGGCTGGTTTGCCGCTTCAATAAAATCCATCCAGGATATTCATGTGGGGGATACTGTAACTACAGTTGAAAATGAGTCTAATATTCAATTACCCGGATACCGCCAATTAAATCCGATGGTATATTGTGGTTTATATCCTGTTGATAACGCTCGTTATAAAGATTTACGGGAAGCGTTAGAAAAAATGAAATTAAGTGATTCATCATTAATGTTTGATCCAGAAACCTCACAAGCATTAGGATTTGGATTTAGATGTGGTTTTTTAGGCTTGTTGCATATGGATGTTATTCAAGAACGTTTAGAAAGAGAATTTGATCTTGATTTAATTGCAACGGCACCATCAGTTATTTATCATTGCTATTTGACAGATCGTAGTGAAGTAATCGTTGATAATCCAGCGATGATGCCTGAGCCGCAAGTAATTGATCATATTGAAGAACCTTATGTTAAAGCTTCTATTATGACTCCAAACGAATACGTAGGGGTTATCATGGAATTATGTCAATCTAAACGTGGAGAATATCAGGATATTGAATATATTGATGATACTCGACGTAATGTAATTTATGAAATTCCTTTATCTGAAATTGTATATGATTTTTTTGACAAATTAAAATCAGGTACTAAAGGCTATGCATCTCTTGATTATGAATTGATTGGCTATCGTACTAGCAAACTTCAAAAAATGGATATTTTATTGAACGGAGAAGTCGTTGATGCACTTTCAACAATTGTGCATAAGGATTTTGCATATGGACGAGGAAAAATTATCTGTGAAAAATTAAAAGAAATTATTCCAAAACAAATGTTTGAAGTGCCAATTCAAGCAGCACTACAAGGGAAAATAATTGCCCGTACTACAATTAAGGCGATGCGTAAAAATGTATTGGCAAAATGTTATGGCGGCGATATTTCTCGTAAAAAGAAATTACTAGAGAAACAAAAAGAAGGTAAAAAACGAATGAAGGCAGTTGGAAATGTTGAAATTCCACAAGAGGCATTCATGGCGATATTATCTGTTGACGATGAGTAGGATAAATTATCTATCCTACTTATTTTTTTGTTGTAAATAGTCTTGATAGCCATTACAATATAAATATATACGAATAAAGGAGAATGAAAATGACAATCAAATTACCAGACAATTTTTTCTTTGGGGCGGCTTTATCTGGTCCGCAAACTGAAGGTGCTTATAACGTTGGTGGTCGCCTAAGATCATACTGGGACATGTGGTCTGACCAGGAAATCAATGCTTTTCATAACAATGTTGGCTCATATGTCGGAAATGATATGTATCACCGTTATGAAGAAGACATCAAACTGTTCAAATCAATGAACTTTAAATCTTTTAGAACATCAATGCAGTGGACTAGACTGCTTGATCAGGATGGAAATATTAATCCAGAAGGAGCTGCATGGTATCATAAACTGATCGATTGTGCCAATGAAAACGGAATCGATATCTTTATGAACATGTATCATTTCGATATGCCTGAATACTTATATAAACGTGGTGGGTGGGCTAATCGTGAAGTTGTTGAAGCTTATGCAAATTTTGTTAAAAAGGCAATGGAGGAATTTGGTGGCAAAGTTAAATATTGGTTTACATTCAATGAGCCAATCGTTGAACCAGAACAGCAATATTTGCATGGGGTTTGGTTTCCCTATGAAAAGAACATTAAACGTTCATTGGATGTCCAATATAATATCACATTAGCACACTGTCTAGCAGTAATGAACTTTAGAGAACTGCAGGCTGAAGGGAAAATGGTTGAAGGAGCGAAGATAGGGATGATCAACTGCTTTGCACCACCATATACAAAAGAAGATCCAAGTCCAGAGGATCTGGAAGCAGTAAGAATGACAGACGGGTTGCATAACCGCTGGTGGTTAGATGTAGTAGCACACGGACATCTGCCAAAGGATGTAATTGATACAGTAGAAAATGAATGGAAGATCAAAATGAATCGTCGCCCTGGAGATGAAGCAATCTTAGCTGGAGGAAAAGTAGATTGGTTGGGATTTAATTATTATCAGCCGACAAGAATTCAGGCGCCAGATCAGAAATTTGATGAAAATGGATTGCCATGTATAGCGAAACCATATATCTGGCCAGAGAGAAGAATGAACGAACACCGTGGCTGGGAGATTTATCCGAAAGGAATCTATGATTTTGGGATGAAGATTAAAAATGAATGTCCGGATCTGCCTTATTTCATATCAGAAAATGGAATGGGGGTAGAAGGAGAAGAAAAATATATGGATGAGAATGGATCGATACAGGATGATTATCGAATAGAATTTGTAAGGGATCATCTGGAATGGATTGCAAAAGCAATAGAAGATGGATCAAACTGTTTAGGATATCATTACTGGGGAGTAATAGACAACTGGTCATGGGCAAATGCTTTTAAAAATCGTTACGGATTCATTCGTGTAGCATTAGATCAGGGATACAAGAGAATTGAAAAGAAGAGTGCTAACTGGATAAGAGAAGTAGCGAAGAATAATGAATTCGAGTAGGAAGTGAGTAATCACTTCCTTTATTTTTTATTAATAATATTTTAATGTACTATCTAATTATTATAGTTTATAATTAATAACGAATAGGGTGATATCTCTAATTGTTGTATTAATATTTTTTATTATTAGGAAATTAGTAACATGTTTTGTCTTTAATCAATGATATTTTAATTTTTAAAACCTATTTTGTCATAAAATATTTTAATAAAATTATGGCAGTTATTTTTACTTTGTGGTAAATTTTGTTTTTAATTTACTTACAAGTAAATTTGTTTTATAATGAACAAATGATAAGGAGGCGTAGAAATGGCATTTAATTTTCGAAATAAAATACCTAAGGTACGTTTTTATGGGGCGTCAGAACAAGAACGTGAACAAAAAAATTTACAAGATAACATTGTTAGTCGGCGATTAATCGGACTACTTTGTTTTGTTATTGCTGTTACTTCCGTAATGGCAATACGTTTAGGAATTATACAATTTAAACAGGCTGATGAATTGGCAGTAAAGCTGGAACAATATGGTACTACTACATATACGAGTGATGCTCCTAGAGGAGAAATTGTTGACCGTGAATATGTAAAATTAGTGGAAAATACAAGTGTAATTTGTGCAACATATTATGCACCTAAAAAAATTGATAATGATGTTTTAAAAGAATCAGCTGCTTTTTTAGCAAAAAATATCAATATTGATGTAAATGATAAAAAAATCATTTCTGATCGAGCAAAAAAGGATTATTTTATTTTAGCTTTTAAAGATGTTGCTGACGGATTGATTAGCGATAAAGAAAAAGAAGAAATCAAAGCTCAAGAAAATGCAGACAAAAGATTATATAGTCTTAAATTAGAGAGAATTACTGATGAATTAATTAGTCAATATATGGATGAAGCAACATTAAAATATACTCACTTTTTATACTTGATGCAAAATTGTACGAGTGGTTCGTCAATTTTGGCTGAAGGTTTAACTGATGAGGAGGCTAGTATTATTGGTGAAAATGCAGATATCTTACCCGGGGTGACAGTTACAACAGATTGGGCACGTCAATATTCAAATTCAACAGAGTTTGCTTCAGTTTTAGGCAAAGTGACGACTAAAAAACAAGGGTTACCTGTAGAATTAAAAAATGAATTATTAGCATTGGGATACCAAAATGATTCTAGAGTAGGAACTTCGGGCTTAGAGGAGCAGTATGAAGATATTTTACGAGGGAATGATAGTACCTATACCTTAAATTATGATAGCTCAGGAAACCCAATAATAACAAGTACTAAAGCAGGAACTGCAGGTTCAAATATTCGTATTTCAATTGATTGGGAACTTCAACAATTAGCTAATCAAAAAATCGAAGAGGAATTAAAAGCTTGTAATAGCAGTAATAAATATTTTAATAAAATGTTTTTTATTCTAATGGATCCATATACGGGTGAAATTATTGTAATGGCCGGCAAAACAATCGATAAAGCAACTGGTGAAGTTAGTGATTATGCTTCAGGGAATTACCTAGATGCAAATAAAATCGGTTCAACAATTAAGGGAGGTTCAATTTATACTGGTTTCAAAGAAGGAGTAATTGGACCAAACACTTATTTTGTTGATGAGCCAATCAAAATTAAAGGAACAAAAGCTAAAAAGTCTTGGAAATCCTTTGGAACTATTAATGAAGTTGATGCTCTGGCTTATTCATCAAATGTTTATATGTTTAGGATAGCAATGCTTTTAGGTGGGGCAAATTATGTTTATGATGGGCCGTTGAAAATAAATGAAGAAGCTTTTGATACTTTAAGAAATGATTTAGGTGAGTTAGGGTTAGGAGTTAAAACAGGATTAGATGTTTCAAATGAAGCATTAGGATATCGAGGAAAACAACGTACAGGTGGGTTGTTATTAGATGCAATGATTGGTCAGTATGATACTTACACAAATATTCAATTAGCACAATACGCATGTACATTGGCTAATGGCGGGAAAAGAATCCAGCCCCACTTACTTTTAGACTCATATACTACTGATGAGGATGGAGAAATACAAGTTAATTATGAGGCAAATACAAATGTATTAGATGATGTTAGTAATCAAGCGACGGCGTTTAGCCAAATTAAACAAGGAATGAGAGCTTGTGTTACCCGAACTGAAGGAACTGCACATTCTTGGAATTCAAAACCATATGTAACTTATGCTAAAACCGGAACAGCAGAAGATTATACAACTGATGATGGTAAGACTGGAACAACCGATTATCCTAATCATTTACAAATAGGTTATGTGCAAACAACGGAGGATTCTAGACCAGAAGTTGCTTTTGCTTGTATGAGTTATCGACAAACTACTGCAACAAGCGGATCTAGTTCTGCTCCGATCGTTGCTCAAGCAGTAATTGATCGTTACTGGGAGAAGTATCACTCAACAAATTAAAAAAAGTGCTAGTAATTATTTAAATACTATGATAATATATTAGACGGAAGTTTACTAATGGAGGTGTAACTAATGAGAGAAAATATCATTTATAAATGTACTGAATGTGGTGAAGAAAACTATATCAACACAAAAAATAAAAGAAATCATCCAGATAGAATGGAAATCAACAAATACTGTCCAAGATGTAATAAAAAAACTGTACATAAAGAAAAGAAATAAGCCTTATTGGCTTTTTTTCTTTATAGGAGGAAGAAGATGAAAATAAAAACATTACTGCTAGGTAATATGCAAACTAATGGCTATGTGGTAAGTGATGAGAATCATCATTGCTTAATCATTGATCCTGGAGCTAATGGTAAGAAAGTTGTGCATTATTTGACGGAAAATGAACTAGTTCCAGAAGCTGTTTTATTAACTCATGGACATTTCGATCATATTGGTGCGGTTGACTATTTATACGAACATTACCACTGTCCTATCTATCTTCATCAAGACGATTTAGAAATGCTAGATAATCCTCAGTTAAATTTATCAGTGTATGAAAATCCTTTTACTGTTAAAGCACCAGTTCAGTCAAGCCATGAGGAGATGAAGTTTGGGGATTTTGATGTACAATGGCTACATTTACCAGGACATTGTCCAGGATCGTCAATGATTTATTTAAAAGATGAAAATATAATTTTTTCTGGAGATGTATTGTTTAAAGGGTCAATTGGACGCTTTGATTTTCCAAATTCATCAAAGTATGAAACAATCGAAAGCATAAATAAAATAAAGGAATATGATTTTGATGCTGTTATTTATCCTGGTCATGGACCAAACTCTACGTTAAGTGAAGAACGCCTAAATAATCCATATTTAAAAAAGTCGTAATTTTTATAGTGAACTGCCTTTGTTGGACAAAAAATAATTTAAATTAATTGTAAGGCTTGATTCCTAATTTGTATAGGGGTTAAGCCTTTTCTTTTTACTGTAATTATAGAATTATTATGGTATTCGATATAATCTATCATAGCTTGTTTTAACTCTTCTAATGATTTGAATGTATCTTCAAATCCATAAAACATTTCATTCTTCATTTTTTCCAAGAAGTTTTCTATTAGTAAATTATCCTGACCGTTCCCTTTCGAGACTTTGATTAAGTAATTCCTTTTTCTTTTAATTTATTTTAATATGAGAAATGTTGGTACTGCCATCCTTGATTACTATGGAAAAATTTAGAGAAAGCCATATCTAACATTCGGTATGTTTGAAATAGACTTGGTGTAGTTGATATATCGTATCCTACGATTTTTCTACTATGCATATCTAAAATTGGAGATAAATATAATTTACTCATAGCTGTTTTAAAATCAGAAACATCAGTTGTCCATTTTTGATTAACCGATGTAGTTTTAAGGTTTCTATTAAAATATGTTTTTCTAATATACTTATTCTCTCGTTTATCAAGAAGTAAGTTCTTACAAGTTCCATTCATTTCCCCCTTATAAGAGTTATAACGTTGCTTAGGAGTAGGATTAAGTGCATATAAACCCATATGTGACATAGTACCACTATTCTTTGTTTATTCGTAAGTTTGGACATATAAAAAGTGAACCGAATAGGTTGGACAACTTATTCGGTTCGCTATAATTTTTTACGATTTTTTTAATAATTCAATTATTGCAGTATTTTACAATAATGCGAGTTGATCGCTGTGAGTTTATTTTAGGAAAGAATCCCATGGTTGAAATAATAAAAAATGAGTCATGATATAATTATCTTAGTGTAAATATATTGCAACTTGACATTCTACTAGCTTATATAATTAATGAATATATTAACTTTTCTGCCTGCATGCTCTTTCAAATTATAGAACCTGCTTGCAAAAAATGAAAGCAGCTTGCATAAAGGAATGTGGCGTTCTTATTCCTTCTTCGGATAGAATGTTAGTGAAAGGAAGGGATAACATGAATAAAAAGAATTTGTTATTGTCAGTGGCATTATCAGGAACTATGCTAATGTCCAATGGTATTACCGCATTAACGGCTCAAAATGCTGTATATAGTCCGGGCGTAACGGTAGAGAAAAATACTAATCCAGACTGGGATGCCGATTATACCGCAACCTTTGTTTATGAAGACAAAGATGCACGTGACGCAGAAAGAGTAACAGTTTCAGGTAATTTTCAGTTTTACTCATTAAATGATCCGGTTGTTAAAAATTATGAAAAAACAGCTGATCCTACCGGAGCCAAGGTTTACAGTGCTTATGACTATGATAAGGATAACGCAATGTTCAATGTAAGCGGCGGACAAAATAACGATACACCCATTTATGAACTGGAGGAAACAGGAGACGAAAGATTCGAGATTACACTGCCGTTACCGGGCAATCAGTATTTTTATGATTATACAGTAGAGTATAGTGACGGTTCAAAAGTTACGATTCAGGATCCGGTAAATCCATCAAAGAAAAACAGCTTAACTGATCATGATTCGGGACACAGTGTTTTCTATGTTGGAAACAGTGAAAATACAACAGCAGGACAGGAGTATATTTATCCAAGAGCTGACGGTCAAACAGGGAAATATGAATTTATTGAATACAAGGATGCACATAACACAGATGAAGAAACACAGTCATTAGGTGTTTATCTACCATACAACTATGATCCTTCAAAAACATATAAAACGATTTATGTATCACATGGCGGTGGCGGAAATGAAGCCGAATGGATGGAAATTGGTTCATTGCCAAATATTATGGATAATATCCTTGCGGAAAAAGAAGCAGCAGAAAGTGTTGTTGTAACAATGGATAACAGTCACTTTGGATGGGATTATGATTTAATTGCGAAAAATTTCAAAGAAAATATCATTCCGCTGATTGAAGAGAGATACAGCGTATCTACGAAAGTGGAGGACAGAGCGCTGTGTGGTCTATCAATGGGAGCATTGACAACAGGGACAATCATGTTCAGTTATACAGACATGTTTGGAGCGTATGGAAATTTTTCAGGGACAGCAGATCCACTGATTTGTAAAGACTGGGAGTTATTAAAAACAAAGACAGTATATCTAACTGGCGGGAATCTAGATATGGCTATTCAGGCGACGCAGGAATCTGGAGATTCAGCATTTAACAGAGGGAAGACAGTAAGAGCACATGAATATTTAGAAGAGCTGGGAGTAGAGCATTTTTATGATTTAAAATACGGTTCACATGACTGGGGCGTATGGAGAGATGCATTTACAACATTTGTTAAAGATATTTTATGGGGTTATGAATATCCTGGAGAATCTACTTATCAAGCCGGTGTGACAGTAGAAGAAAACATTAATCCAGCATATGATGGTGATTATATAACAACTTTTGTATACGAAGATCAAGATATCAAGGATGCGGTCAAGGTAACTGTTTCAGGAAATTTACAATTCTATTCTAAAGATGATGAAGCGGTTAAAAACTATACTCAGACTTTAGATTTTTCACAAGCAAAAGTATATAATGCTTACGAGTATAAAGATGGAATGTTTAATACTGGCTATGGGTTAAATAATGATACTGCCATTTATGAATTGACAGAGACAAAAGATGAACGTTTTGAAATTACTTTACCATTACCAGGGAATCTTTACTACTATGACTATACAGTTACTTATGCTGACGGCACTACAGTAACAATTCAAGATCCAGCAAATCCGTCACTAAAAAATGACTACAATAATCATGATGCTGGCCACAGTTTGGTGTATGTTGGTTCTTCAAAGAATACTATTGATGGACAAGAATATGTTTATGCTAGAGATGATAATCAAAAAGGAACATATTCATTCGTAAATTATGATGCGATTGATGGAACAAAACAACCATTAGGTATATATCTACCATATAACTATGATGCTACTAAAAGCTATAAAACTATTTATGTATCACACGGTGGCGGTGGTAATGAAGTTGAATGGATGACAATTGGTGCGGTTCCAAATATAATGAATAATTTATTAGCTGATAAAGAAGTAGCTGAAGCAATTGTTGTAACAATGGATAATACATATTTTGGTTGGGACTACGATCAAATTAAAAATAACTTAATGAATCATATTATTCCATTTATTGAAGCTAACTATAGTGTTTCAACTATCAGCAATGATCGTGCATTCTGTGGATTATCTATGGGTGGTCTTACAACAACGTCTATTTATACGACCTTAGCAGATAAATTTGGATATTTAGGAATTTGGTCAGCAACTGATCCAAATACTGATATATCAGCAATAAAAAATGCGGACAAACCAACATTATTATTAGCAGCTGGTATTGTTGATTATGGTAAAGTTGGATTTATAGGAAATAAAGATTTTGCAGGATTATTAGCAAATCTAGATGAAGCAGGCATTAAATATGATTATATTGAAACTTATGGTGCTCATGACTGGGGAACATGGCGTAGTCTGTTTACAACATTTGTAAAAGACTATTTATGGGATATTAAAGAAGTAAAGGATGAGCCAACAGTAAATCCTGGAGATACGACAAAACCGGTTGTAAGTGTAAAAACTGGTGATAATGTTGATATAAATGGACTGTTACTCATTTCTGGACTATCATTATTAGGTATTTCTATTCAATACTATTGTAAGGCTCATAGAGGACATTAAAAGACTATATATTTTGAAGCGAACCCCAAAAGTTGGACATAACCAACGTGAGGGGTTTTTATTATGGTAAAGTTAACGAGAAAAAAGATGCTATAATTTATAGAGAGGGATTACAAAACCCGCTATAAATTATAATGAGAGATTATGAAGATAATCCATAATCTCTTTAAAGTATAGTGGGGAAAATGTCCGGATTATCATTCCTTTCACTTTTTTATTTTGTGGACTAATAGAATAAGATTCATATTTATTTTGTGAATAAATATTATCCTTTTTATTGACCTAAACCTTAGGGCATAATATGTAATAAGCGCAAGGAGAATGAATGCTATGAAGACCATGAAGTTGAAGAGTGGTTTCATATTACCAAGAAAGCACTCATATATTATGAAAAAGTTGGTTTAATAAAACCAGATAGAGATGATAATGACTACCGAAATTATAGTCAAAGCGATGCTGATAGTGTGAAACTTATTGTATTTTTAAGATCAATGAAAATATCACTAGAAGAAATAAAAAAATCAATATATCAATGTATAGCAGATTGGGAAAAAGATGGACGATACAATCATGTCGCTTTTGTAGTCGCATCTGGAAGTAAAATATCTAGCGGGTATGATGATGTAACAATTGCACAACATACAAGTAACTGTTGTGCTAGAGTAACCTCTTTCGTAACCGGATTGGGAAATACCTCTGCAGTATAAAATTTACAATCGAAGAACTACGAATGAGAATATAGAAATTGAAAAATAGTTACTTGCAGATTCTAGTACTAGATAAGAGTATAAAATATAGGCGCTTTAAAATAATGTAGGGTGCCTAACAAAAAGTAGGGTTGGAAGATGTAATGTCTTCATTAATAACCCTATTTTTTATGTGTCTAGATATATTATCCAATTTATATTTTATTTAGATTTGTTTTGCTTAAAAGGTTAGAATAATCGTATTTTTTTATTTTTTGAAAGTAATTTCTATATTACAGGCGTAAATGATAATAGGAGGTATTTTTATGGATGAACTATTTGAAAAAATCTTAAATCATGCAATTAATTATAAGACATCAGATATTCATATTTTAATGAAGCAAAAATGTTCTGTTTCTTTTCGGCAACATGGTGATTTGGTATTATATGATACATTTGAAAGTCATATCGGATTAAAATTATTTAATTATATTCGTTTCAAGTCAAATATAGATATTAATTATCGTTTACGACCACAAACGGGTCATTTAAATTATATTTATCAAAATCAAATTTACTATTTACGAATATCTAGTTTACCTGGTAGAGAATTAGATAGTATTGTAATTAGAATTTTAAACAATCATCAACAAATTGCCCTTGATAAATTGACTATTTTTAAAGAAACAACTGTTTTTTTAAAACATATCACGACTTTAGAAGCCGGACTATTTATTGTAAGTGGAGCAACTGGTTCAGGAAAGTCAACCACACTATATACCCTACTAGATTCAATTAACGCTACTCAACAAAGAAATATTGTCACTCTTGAAGATCCAGTCGAAATAAAAAAGGAGTATTGCTTGCAAATTCAAATAAACGAAAAACTAGGAATTACATATAATAACTCTTTAAAACAAATCTTACGCCATGATCCTGATGTAATAATGATAGGTGAAATACGCGATGAGCAAACTGCTCGTCTAGCTGTTACATGTGCATTAACAGGCCATTTAGTATTAACAACAATCCATTCGTCAAATTGCCTTACAACAATCAGACGTCTTTTAAACTTAGGACTTTTAAAAATTGATATAGAGGATGTTTTAATTGGCATAATATGCCAAAAAATGCTCTATCACAAGTATACACATCAGCCCTTAATTTTACCAGAATATTTAAATCGTCAAAAAATTTTAACTTTTTTCAATAATGAACCTGTTAAATATCAAACATTTGAAATGAATGCAAAATATTTATTAAAAAATAATTTAGTTGATTATACACAGGTTGCAGGAATTATTTATGAATGATGATTTACAATTATTAGAAAATATCGCTAACTTTTTAAAACAAGGTTATTTAATCAAAGATGTTTTAAATTTATGTCTGATAATCCATCAAACTGAAAAAATAAAGCTGATTGAACAAAATTTGGTTGCTGGTAAAGCATTTGATGAGGTTATTATAGAAATTGATTTTGACAATACATTTATTGAATACTTTAAATTTTTTCGATTTAAAAATAATATTTCAACTGCAATTGAGCATAGCTTAAAAATATGCAGAAAAAAGGAACAAATATTTACACAGCTAAAAAAAGAATTAACGTATCCAGTTTTACTCATTATTTTTTTAATGTTTTTTTCATTGTTTATTGTATATGGATTATTACCATCAATCATGCAATTGTTTGTCGAATTTAATATTAGTCCAAGTATTATAACTAGAATTATATTTAAGCTTTTTGAAATTATTCCAATTATAGTAATTTTCATTATACTTAGTTTTACAGTATTTTTCACAATAAGTATTTATGCTATTAAAAGAAAATATTTTAAACTTATTGATTTGTTAATTGAAAAAATAGTTTTAATAAGAAGGTTAATCCAAAAATACTATTCACTAAAATTTGCTCTGTACTATAATGAATTACTGATCAATGGCTATGATTCAACTGATATTATTGTCATGCTTTATGAGCAAATAGATGATAGTGATATTAAAATGATAATTTACGAAATTTATCGACAAGTTTTAGAAGGAGAAGCTTTAGAGGATATAATAAATGATTTTGAATATTTTGAACCATTATTTATAGCATATTTTAAATTATTAATTCATGATAATCAAAAAGATAAATCACTCGATAATTATTTAAGGGTATCTATTGATACTTTGCATATGCAGGTAACGAGATTGATTAAACTCTTTGTACCAATAATATATTGTTTTGTGGCTGGTTTTGTAATTTTAGTTTATGTTGCAATTGTTATTCCGATGATGAATGTAGTCAGTAATTTATAGGAGGTATGAAAGATGAAAAGGAATAATGGCTTTACATTGATTGAGATGATTTTTTGTATTTCAGTAATTTTAGTTATTTTGTTACTTGTTATTCCTAATGTAACTAGTAAGAATCGGGTTGTTAAAGAAAAGAGTTGTGATGCGCAAATAGAAGTAGTTAATTCACAAATAGTTTTATACGAAATTGAAAACGGAGAACTTCCAACAAGTATTAGTGATTTGACTTCTGGAGAACATCCATATTTGACAGAAAAGCAGGCAACATGTCCAAGCGGACTTAGGATTTCAATCAGTGATGGACAAGCATATGTACGATGATAGCGGATTCACTCTGATTGAAGTTGTCTTTACAATTAGTATAATCTTAATTTTAAGTACAATTACACTTCATTTTGTAATTAATTCAAAACCAGTAATTTCTTTACAGCAGCAATGTCAACAGGTAATTTCATTGTTAGAAGAAGGAAAAAGTAGAGCTATGATCAACCACGAGCAAATAAATATAGTTATTCAAACAAAACAAATTAGTTATAATGGACAAAAGGATCAACGAACTCTTACGATTAACGACAACTATTATATTGACGATTATTATGAGTTTCACTTTAATCATAATGGAAATATCAGTTCGGGTGGTCATCTAAAGATTTGTAGTTCAAATGGATGTAAAAGTATAATTTTAAATGTTGGAAGTGGAGCATTTTATGTTAAATAAGCAAGGGATGACATTAATTGAAACATTGATGGCTTTTTCTATTTTTATCAGTATTATAGTATTGTTTCTTTCTTGTTATAATAATGCAATAAATCATCATTATCAGATTAATCAGGATTATACGAACTATTTAAAACAGCAACAAGAAAAGGAGGTAGAACTGTGGCAGACAAGTGGTTTGAACGAATCAGTCAACGAGGTTTTACATTGATTGAAGTTCTTTTTTCTTTATCAATATGTTTATTAATTATTTTAAACAGTGTCCCTATTTTAAGAATAGTTACTGCAAAAGATAAATTATCTTTTAATCTTTCTAGTTATGCTCTTGGAGTTAAACAAATTTCATCAATTTTGCATACGGCTAAGGATATTGAAATCAATGATGATTTAACTTACACAAATGCAAATAACGAAATCTTTACTATTTCACTAAATCATCATAGGATAGTAAAAGAGCCAGGTTTTGATATCATTATACACAATGTTGATGAATTAAATTTTTATCAAAAAAATAAGAATATTTATATGAAAATAATAGTCGATAATAAAGAACATGTTTATCTTATTGCTACTGATTATCAAATAAGTGAGAATGAAAAAGATGAAGTTGAAACAGTATTGTAATAATCGGGGTACGATTCTTCAAGTCGTGTTAGTTATTTTTATTGTTTTAATCTTAAACATAAGTCTTGTTTTTAATAATATAATAGAGAATAGCCGCAGTCTAGAACGAATCAGAGAATTAGATAGGGCACGTTTGTTGGAAATAACAATACTGAGATATTATAAAGAAACAATTTTAAATGATCTTCTTTTTAGTGATGAAATAAGTATTGATGATTATTTCATTAATTATACAGTGGATGATATGGGGAGTTACTATTATATTGTTACAACAATCAAACAAAATGATTCATCATACAGTTTTAATTTGGAGATTAATATCGAAACGCTAGTAATATCATCGTTTGATTATCAATAGTTACTAAAATCACTTCACTTTATCGATGATTTTTGATATAATCACAAAGTAAATTACAAGTAAGGAGATTTTAAAATGATTAGTGTTGGAGATTTAAGACCAGGAATTACTTTTGAATATGAAGGTAACTTATATGTAGTGCTTGATTATTCTCATAATAAAACAGCTCGTGCGGCTGCAAATATCAAAGTTAAAATGAAAAATATGCGTTCTGGAGCAACTACTGAAATTACTTTTGGTGGAAATGATAAAGTAAAAAAAGCACATATCGATAAACGTAAAATGCAATATTTATATAATTCAGGAGATGCTTTAGTTTTCATGGATAATGAAACTTACGAACAAATCGAAATTCCTGCTGGAAACTTAGAATGGGAAATGAATTTCTTAAAAGAAAGTGATGAAGTTGAAGTAACTAGTTATGAAGGAGAAGTATTAGGGGTATCTTTACCAATTAATGTACCTTTCACTATTACAGAAACTGAACCAGCAGTAAAAGGTGATACAGCTACTGGGGCAACAAAAAATGCAATTATCGAAACTGGATTTCAAATTAAAGTACCTTTATTTATTTCTGAAGGTGAAGTTGTCATTGTTAATACAGTTGATGGAAAATATCAAGGAAGAGCTTAACACTAGTTTAACTAGTGTTTTTTTTCATATATTTTAACTTTTAGCATATATTAAAGTAGTTGATAAAAGGAGAAATAATATGAATAGACAAGCCATTACTTTTTTAACCCTATTTAGTCTAATTTTGGTACTTTCAATTTACTATATTCTTCTACCACCTGAAGGTGAAGCCAGTGAAGTATCTGTTAATAATGAAGAATTATCGCAAATTGAAGTATTACAACAAAATTTAGAAAAAGAAAGAGCAGATTTAATTAGTGAAAATAATGCAATTATTGCATCAAGTGATAGCGATAGTAATAAAATCGCTGCTGCTTTGGCTAATATTAGTGAAGCTAAAGAAACTGCTGCTTTAGAAGCAAAAATTACAAAGATAATTAATGATGCTGGTTTTAAGAATGCATTTGTTGAGGTTGAGAATAAAACGATTAAAGTAGTTATTGATAAAAAGGAAGCAAGTAGTAGTGATGCTAACAGTATTATTAAAACAGTTATGGAAAAGACTAAAAATGAGTATCAAGTTGAAGTCAAGTTTATCAGTGAGACTTGAATTTTATCTTAAATTTATATACAATGGGAGTATATAAAGGAGCATTTAATATGAGTCAAGAATATTATTCAGTAGAAAAAGAATCTAATTTAGGAGCTTTAAATATTGGTTTGAGCGTTTTTCAAGCTATAGTTGTAAAAGCAGTTGAGTCAGTTGATGGTGTTCAATTTGAAGGAAATATGATCCCAATGCCTGGAAGTGGGCCAGTTAGAACAAATATTAATAAAAATAACCAAGTAATTATTGATGTTGATGTACTAATTGATTATGGATTGAATGTTGCATCAGTGACTAGTGCCTTACAAAATAAAATAGCTCAAAGCTGTTTTGAAATGACAGGAATCAAAAATGTTAAAGTAAATATTGAAGTTAAAGGAATTAATTTTTAAGGTTATCTTCGGATAATCTTTTTTGTTTTATTATGATGCATTTCGTTTATTTTAAGGTGCAAATATGGTAAAATCATGATAGATATTTTGGAAGGACGGATTAGATGAAAAAATATAGAAAAAAAATAATTAGAGAAAAAGCAGTAATTGCAACTTATCAAAAACTGCTAGTAGATACAAATGAAGATGAGATTCGTGAATATTTAAACAGTGATAAGGATTTATCTAGCAATCAAGATGATTTTGATTATTGTTTTATGTTTATTATAAGTATTGCTAGTAACATTGAACGTTATAAAGCTGAAGTTGCTAAATATTTAAAACCCGGATGGACGTTAGATAGATTATCAAAAATGGAACTTGCAATTTTATTAGTTGGATGTTATGAACTTTTAGAAACTGAACAAAGTAAAGAAGTAATCATTAATGAAGCGGTTGAATTATCAAAAAAATATTGTGATAGTGATGCTTATAAATTCATTAATGGATTACTTAATAGGATTAAATAGTGGAAAAACGATATCTGACGGTTAGTGCACTTAATCGTTATTTAAAAGCTAAAATTGATTCTGATAGTCAATTACAGCGAATCTTAATCAAAGGTGAGGTTTCTAATTTTAAACATCATAGTTCAGGACATTTTTATTTTACGCTAAAAGATGAGCATTCAAGAATAAATGCAGTAATGTTCTCTTCAAAAGCTAGTAAAGTTCCTTTTGATTTGACCAATGGGATGAAAGTACTTGTTCAAGCTAGTGTGTCAGTATATGATGTAGCAGGCACCTATCAATTGTATGTTGATACAATTGAACAAGATGGATTAGGAAATTTATTTTTAAAATATGAACAATTAAAAAAGCAGTTAGCTAGCGAAGGTTTATTTAACCCTGAAAATAAATTAGTAATTCCTAAATTTCCTAGTAAGATTGCAGTTTTGTCAGCCTATCCTAGTGCTGCTCTTGCTGATATTATTAGAACCATTCACTTGCGTTTTCCTGTCGTTCGTGTAATCGTATTTCCAATTCCAGTCCAGGGTAAGGATGCATATTTGGAAATAATTAGAACACTTAGATATGTTGATACACTAGGATTTAGTGAAATTATTATTGCAAGAGGCGGAGGTTCATTAGAAGACTTATGGAACTTCAACGAGGAAGGATTAGCTCGAGCAATTTATCAATGTAAGACACCTATTATTAGCGGTGTTGGTCATGAAGTTGATTTTACTATTTGTGATTTTGTTGCAGATTATCGTGCTGCAACACCAACGGCTGCGGCAATTAAAGCAACACCGGACTTATTTGAATTACAGCAGGCTGTAGACAATATAAAATATACTTTAAATAATTTAATGAAACAAAAAATTATATTAAATAAAGAAAATTTAAATCGATTAAAGTCATTCTATTTATTTAAAAATCCTCAAAAAATGTTTGAAGATAAGACGGCTAAAATTGATTATTTATATGATCAATTAAATAATGTTTTTAACCATGATTTGATTGAAAAACAAAACAAAGCAAGCAATTTAATACAAACTTTTAATCATCAAGCCAATTTATTTACACTAAATCAGCGAAATCGTTTAGATACAATTAATCGAACGATGAGTCTTGAGATTAAACGTAAATTACAACATAATCAAGAAAAGTTTTATTATTCATTATCAAAATTAAATACTTTATCACCCCTTAAAACATTAGAACGTGGTTATGCAATTGTTTTAAAAGAAGATCATGTTATTTCATCAGTTGATGATTTAAATAGTGGTGATAAAATTGAATTAAAATTACATAATGGCATTAAAAAGGCCATTATAGAATAGAGGTTAATTTATGGACAATATAACATTTGAACAAGCAATGAGTCGCTTAGAAGAAATTATTGCGGCTCTCGAAAATAACCAAATATCACTTGAAAAAAGTGTAGATTTATTTCAAGAGGGAATAAAACTATCAAAGATTTGTAGTGATAAGTTAGCTGGAATTGAAGATAAAGTAGCAAAAATCTTAGTGGATGGAAAGTTAGAAGATCTAAAAATCGAGGAATAACATGGAAAATTTAATTGAACAAATTAATGAACGATTATTAGAAATCATTGAGGAATTTGGCGATTCTAAAGTTAAAGAAGCCATGAAATATTCTTTGATGGCCGGTGGAAAAAGGATTCGTCCGGTAATGATGCTGCAGGTGATTCGTAGTTATGATAAAAATTACCAAGATTATCTAGATATTGCTTGTGCAATTGAGATGATACATACGTATTCATTGATTCATGATGATTTACCAGGTATGGATAATGATGATTTAAGACGTGGGCGACTAACTTGTCATAAACAATTTGATGAAGCAACTGCCATTTTAGCTGGCGATGCATTATTGAATGAAGCTGTTAATGTAATTATTAAAACAAAAGTTCCTGATGAATTAAAAATCTCGTTGTTAGCAACTTTATATCAAGCCAGCGGTATTAACGGAATGATTTTAGGGCAAGCATTGGATATGGAATACGAAACTAAATTGGCTACTCGTGATCAGTTAGATTTGATTCATCACCATAAAACAGGAGACTTAATCAGTGCAGCGATGAAAATGGGAGCGTTAATTGCTAATCCCGATGACCAAAAAACATGGGTAGAAATCGGTTATAAGATTGGTTTAGCTTTTCAAATTCAAGATGATGTTTTAGATGTAGTTGGTGATAGTAGTTTATTAGGAAAAAAAGTTGGTAGTGATCAAGTAAATCATAAATCTACATATGTAACTTTGATGGGAGTAGAACAATCTCAAATGATTGTTGAGCAATATTTTAAAGAAGCAATGGAATTAATTTATAAATTAAAGATTAATCATGGATTAATTCTAGAAATAATGGAAAAATTAAAGAAAAGAGTGAAATAATGGATCTAGAAAAAATTACAGATCCCTCTTTTTTAAAAGAGCTGGATATTAGACAATTGAATCAATTAGCCGATGATATCCGCAAATTTTTGATTAATAATATTTCAAAAACGGGAGGACATCTTTCGAGTAACTTAGGAGTTGTAGAATTGAGCATTGCACTGCATTATGTTTTTAATTCCCCTAAAGATAAAATTTTCTTTGATGTAGGACACCAGTCTTATGTTCATAAAATTTTAACGGGACGTGCTGGTCAATTTTCTACACTACGCCAATATAAGGGACTTTCAGGCTTTCAAAAGCGTTGTGAAAGTGAACATGACCCTTGGGAAGCTGGTCATTCCTCAACTGCATTAAGCGGGGCCTTGGGAATGGCAGTAGCAAGAGACTTGAATCATGAAAATTATCATATTTTACCTGTGATTGGCGATGCTGCAATGGTTGGGGGTGAATCTTTAGAAGCATTAAATCATCTTGGCTCAATTAATAATAAAGTGATTATTATTTTAAATGACAACCAAATGGCAATTGGTAAAAGTGTTGGTGGTTTTGGTGATTTTTTATCTTCAATAAGAATTAGTGGTACATATAATAATTTAAAAGAGGATTATCGCAATATTACTTCGCACAATAAAATAGGTAAGATGATTTTTAATGTTTCCAAACGAGTTAAAGATTTTGTTAAGCATGGATTGATTGATGATACAATTTTTGAAGATTTTGGGGTTGATTATCTGGGTCCGGTAAATGGTCATGATTTTGATGATCTAATTAGGGTTTTAAATTTAGCTAAAAGTGCAAAAACTAGTGTTGTAGTTCACGTGGTTACGAAAAAAGGGCGTGGCTATAAATACGCCGAAAATGATATTGCCGGTAAATGGCATGGGATTGCCCCATTCAATATTGAAGACGGAACTATGAAAGGTGCGGGAACTAGTTCGAAAATAAGTTGGTCAAAAATGGTTGCTGATCATATTGAAAGGCAGATGAAATCAGATCAGGATATTGTTGCTATTACCCCTGCCATGATTCATGGTTCTGCAATGGATAATATTTTTATGCATTATCCTGAGCGAAGTTTTGATGTTGGAATTGCTGAAGAGCATGCTTTGACTTTTACAGCAGGGTTAGCAATTTCTCAAAAAAAGCCATTTATTTCTATCTATTCTTCATTTTTACAACGTGCATATGATCAAATAAATCATGATATTGCAAGAATGGATCTGGGCTGCTTGATTTGTGTTGATCGCTGTGGATTTGTTGGAGCAGACGGACCTACACATCATGGTGTTTTTGATTTAGGAATATTAACACCTCTGCCAAATGTAATAATTTGTACTCCAAGTAATAGTTGTGATGCTAAACGCTTTATTAACACATATTTAAAGAATAACGATCATCCTTACATTTTAAGAATCCCTCGAGGCGATATTGAAGATATGAATGTAGGTGATGAGCTTTTAACTATTGGTAAATGGCAAGTTGTAAATCGAAAAGATTACGATGTAACAATTATTTGTTATGGTCAAAACGTTAACTTGATTCGTGAATTTTTTAAAGATAAAGAGATAAAAGTTAGAATTATTGATGCTTTATTTATTAAACCTATGGATGAAGATATGTTAAATGAAATTATTGATGAAAAACCGTTGATTGTTTATGAAACAGAATTAAAAACTGGTTCTTTAGCTAGTAATATTGCTTATTATTATAGCCAAAATAATATTTTAAAACGGATTCATAGTTTTGGAGTAGATGATCACTATTCTGTTCAAGGAACAGTTGCACAAATTTTACAAGATGAGGGTTTAGATATGGATACTTTTTATCAAAAAGTTAAGGAGATACTAAATGAAGAAGGAAAGAATTGATGTTTTATTAGTCGAACAGGGCTTTTTTGATTCTCGTGAAAAAGCTAAACGCGCGATTATGGCCGGGATTGTTCATGATGATTATGATATTATTGATAAACCGGGAACAAAAATTCCAATAGATTCAAATCTTCATGTTAAAGGAAACATAATGCCATATGTGTCACGTGGTGGCTTAAAACTGGAACGTGCCTTAAAGGAGTTTGAATTAGATATAACGGATAGAATAATGGTCGATATCGGCAGTTCAACAGGTGGGTTTACCGATTGTGCTTTACAGAATGGTGTAAAACTAGTTTATGCAATTGATGTTGGAACCAATCAATTAGTTTGGAAATTACGCAATGATCCACGTGTTATTGTAAAAGAACAAACAAATTTTAGATATGCAACAAGTGAACTGTTTGAACATGGAATTCCTACTTTTGCTTCAATTGATGTATCTTTTATTTCTTTGAAGTATATTTTTGATGCATTAAAAAATATTTTACATAGTGGTAATCAAGTTGTAGCACTAATCAAACCGCAGTTTGAAGCTGGACGTGAAGAAGTTGGGAAAAAGGGAATAGTCAAAGAACCATCTGTCCATCAAAAAGTAATTCAACATGTTATTGAATATGCAAATCATGATGGCTTTGTTTTAGAAAAGTTAACTTATTCGCCAATAACTGGTGGTGAAGGGAATATCGAGTTTCTAGGGCTTTTTGTTAAAGATGGTAATAATGTTGCCATTGACATAGAAAGAGTTGTAGAAACAGCACATAATTGTTTTAAAGGGTAGGTGAGATAATGTTAGAGAGTATATATATTGAAAATTTTGCTATTATCGACCGTCTTGAAGTCGATTTTCATAATCATATGACTGTTCTTACGGGAGAAACTGGGGCAGGAAAATCAATTATTATTGATGCGATTGGTCAATTAATGGGAAATCGTAGTCAATCAAGTTTTATTAAAGCTGATTGTGATGAATGTTTTATTGAGGGTGTTTTTACAATTGGTGCTAAGTCACCAGTCTTAAATAAATTAAAAGAATATCGTATTGATTATGAAGATAAATTAGTTGTTTCAAAATCTTTTAATCGTGATAATAAATCGATTATTAAAATTAATTATCGTAATGTTTCAAAAATGGTATTACAATCAATCATGGCTGATTTAATTGATATTCATTCACAATTTGAAACCCATAGTCTTTTTGATGCTGAAAATCATTTAATTATTTTAGATGAGTTCATTAATCAGCCTTTAAAAAAATTATTTCAGACATACTCACTAGCATATCGTACTTATAGAGAAATAAATCGTGACTATCAAAAAGCATTAAACGAAGAGCTGAGTGATGAGCAATTAGAATTTTATCAAGCTCAATTAGCTGAAATTAATAGTCTTGATCTTGAAGAATTAGATGAAGATGAGTTAGAACGTGAAAAAAAACTGCTTCAAAGTTATGAGAAAACAAATGAGCAAATTTCTAAATATCGACAATATATGAATGGTGATCGTGGTGCTCTAGCAACATTAAGCAATGCATTAAGCGAATTAGAAGAATTAAACGATAATCCTCAATATCAAAATACGTATGAAAGGATGTATGACCTATATTATAATTTAATTGATCTTGATGATGAAATAATCAATGAATTTAATAGTACTAATTTTGATGAATATCGTTTAAATGAAATTCAAGAAGTCTTTTTTAAATTAAATCGTTTAAAAAGAAAGTACGGACAATCAATTGAGGCGATTAAAGAAGCTAAAGAAGATTTAGAAATGAAAGTTGCTGCTTTTAACAATCGGGAAACATATTTGAATGATTTAAAAAAACAATTGGATATTGCTTATCAAGAGACCAAATCAATAGCTGAGCAAATTACTAGATTAAGGCAATCAAAAGCTAAAGAATTTACTGAATTAGTTACAAAAGAATTAAAATCTTTATATTTAGATAAAGTTGTTTTTAAGGTTGATTTTAAATTAGTTGATTTTCAAAAAAATGGACAAGATAATGTAGAATTCTTAATTTCTACAAATGCTGGACAAACATTAAAACCGTTGAATAAAGTAGCTTCAGGTGGAGAAATGTCCAGAATTATGTTGGCAATCAAGATATTGTCCTTATCTTCGAGCTCTGTGGAAACAATTATTTTTGATGAAGCTGATACTGGCGTTAGTGGTAAAGTGGCTGAAAGTATTGGAGCAAAGATGAAATATATTAGCAAGCAGCATCAAGTATTGTGCATTACTCATTTAGCACAAGTTGCCGCTTTTGCTAAAAATCATTATTTGATCCAAAAATCAAGCAATGACAATTATACAAATGTAAAGATTAAAGAATTATCTTATGATCAAAGTATTAATGAAATTGCTAAATTGATTTCTGGAAAAGAAGTATCTCAGGAATCAATAAATCATGCAAAAAAATTAAAAATAAGTAGTGAATAATTAAAAGCATAGAAACCAAACTATGATGTAACGAATGTTACAAGGAGGTTTCTATGCTTTTTAAAAAGCTAATCCTTTCCTTTATCTTAGCTTTAGCCATTATTAATCCAATTGCAATATATGCTATTTCTCTAGTACCTGGTGGAGATTCCATTGGAATCGAGCTAGATTATCAAGGTGTGGTTATTACAGGAGGATATAAGATCAAAGTCGGTAATGAAAGCTACGATCCACTAGCAAAAGATTTTAAAGTTGGAGATATTATTGTCGCAATTAACAATCAAAAGGTAACAAGTATTGAAGAATTAAGCAATGTTATTAAAGAAGGCGATATAGCTAATCCCAGATATGATTTAACCATTAAAAGAGGTAAAGAAACCCTCCACCACGACCTCCAGGTCGTTTATGAAAATCAGCAATTTTCTACGGGATTATATGTCAAAGATGCAATTAGCGGGGTTGGAACACTTACATTTTATAACCCGGCAACTAGTACTTTTGGAGCTTTAGGACATGCAATGAGTGACTCTAAACTTGACAGCGAAGAGCTTATTCAAAATGGTAATATTTTTGAAAGTACAGTAACTAGTATTAAAAAAGCAACAACGCAATCTTCAGGAAATAAAATTGCAGACATTTCCAATATTGAAATAGGTAGTATAAACAGCCATAGTCAATTTGGTATTTATGGAACTTATAATTATGATATTTCAAAACGAGAAATGATGGAAACTGCATCTATTGAAGAAACTAAATTAGGAAAAGCCTACTTTTTAACTGTTTTAGATGGTGATAAAATCCAGAAGTGTGAAATTGAAATCACTAAATTGAATGACCAGGATTCTATAAAAGAAAAGGGAATTGAATTTACTGTGACAGATCAAGAAGTAATTAATAAAGCTAATGGAATTGTACAAGGAATGAGTGGATCACCGATTATTCAAAATAACAAAATAGTTGGGTGTGTGACTCATGTATCAGGTAATAATCCAATTATTGGCTATGGTCTATATATAGATTGGATGCTTGAGATGGATAAATAAGGATAAAAAGGTGCTCAAATTGAGCACCTTTTTATTTCAATTTGGTGAGATTTTTAGTATAATTATACAGTTAAGGGGGAAACATGATGAATTTATTAACGATAAAAAGTGCATTTAAAGAAAGTATCCCCGTTATGATGGGATATTTAGTCTTAGGATTTGCTTTTGGAATGTTGCTTGTTTCTAAAGGATTTCCAATTTATTATGCATTTATTATGAGCTGTTTTATATATGCGGGAAGTATGCAGTTTGTAACAATTTCTTTATTAGCTGGTCAAGCTTCTTTTATTAGTTCATTTATTATGACACTGATGGTTAATGCAAGGCATTTAGTTTATGGATTATCAATGTTAAAAAAATTTAATTTTTTAGGGAAATTAAAACCTTATATGATTTTTTCATTAACGGATGAAACATTTTCTTTACTTGTGAAAAATGATTTTAAAAGTAAGAATGAGGTTTTTTTAATAAGTTTTTTAGATCAATGCTATTGGATCATTGGTTCTTTGGTGGGGGCAACAATTGGAAATAATGTATCTTTTAATACTCAAGGTTTAGAATTTTCAATGACAGCATTGTTTATAGTTATTGTAATTAATCAAATTAAAAATAATTCTAATCATTTAGCGACATTGATTGGTTTTTTTGTCAGCATAATTTGTTTGATTATTTTTGGTAGTGATAAGTTTGTTATTTTTTCTATGATTTTAATCATGATAATATTAATTTTAGTTAAACCGAGGTTAAAAAATGAATAATGATGTCTTGATAATAATAGCAGTAGCTTTAGGAACAATCTTAACAAGGGTCTTACCATTTCTGATATTTAATGATGCTGAAAATTTACCACCGGCAATTAGTTATTTATCTAAAGTGTTGCCATATTCAATTATGGCAATGTTAGTTGTATATTGTTTAAGGGATACAACTTTTATTTCCGGAAATCATGGTTTTCCAGAAATAATTGCCGTTTCAATTACCATTATAATTCATTTATTAAAGGAAAATACTTTATTATCGATTTTAGTAGGCACAATTACATATATGATTTGCATTCAAGTGATTTTTGCATAAAGGAGGTATAGTAATGCAAGTTGTTTTCCACATTGATCTTAATGCATTTTACGCAAGTGCAGAAATATCACGTAATCCTGACTTAAAAGGAAAACCAATAGTTATATCTGGTAAATCACGACGAAGTATTATTACCACAGCTTCTTATGAAGCCCGTGAATTTGGCATTCACTCTGCAATGCCACTATTTCAAGCATTAGAATTGTGCAAAGATTTAATTGTTTTACCTGCCGATTTTGAATTATATCATCGTTTATCTAATGATTTTTTTTCAATAGTAGCTTCTTATAGCGAAATTTTAGAGGTTGCTAGTATTGATGAATGCTATGTAGATGTAACTAAAATAATTATAGATAAACAGATTCATCCAATATTACTTGCTAAAGAAATTCAAAAAAATATATATGAACATTTAAGTTTACGCTGTTCTATTGGAATCGCACCGAATAAATTTTTAGCAAAAATGGCAAGCGATATGAAAAAACCAATGGGAATTACTATACTTACAAGGTCTAATTTAAAAGAAATAATGTGGCCATTAGATATTAAGGATATGTTTGGAATTGGTAAAAAAACTCAGCCAAAGCTTAAAGCAGTAGGAATTAATACAATTGGTGATATTGCAAATTATGATAACTATAATAAACTAAGACAAATTATTGGCAAAAATGCGCTACTATTGTATCGTAAAGCCAATGGAATTGATAATAGCGCTGTTGATGCTAAACAAAATGAATTAAAGTCTGTAGGAAACTCAACTACTTTACCATATGATACAAATGATGAGGAAATACTAAGGGATACATTAAAGAGTTTAGCTCGCCAAGTTTCAGCGCGAGCTAATAAGCGCAACTTAATTTCAAATTCAATCTCGATTACTATAAAATATACTCGCTTTGAAAGTGTTACTAGACAAACTACTGTCAATTCATTTATTAATGATTATGAAACCATATTATCTACTGCAAAAATGTTATTTGATGCTAATTATAGCGGTCGACCTGTGCGTCTTTTAGGCATCAGTTTAAATAATACAATCAATAAGAAGAACTACAAAGAACAACTTAATATTTTTGAAATGGCGCAAGAGGATGAAACCAATGATGATTCTCTTGAACAGTTACTAAATGCTATCAATAATAAATTTGATAAGAAGCTGGTGACTAAAGCTTCATCATTTGCAAAAAAGACTCCCCAAAAGAAATATTTAAAATAAAAGAATAAAATAATGATTTGCTCATAAGTTGTATAAACGGAGGATAACTTATGAGCATTTTAAATAAAGTTTTTAGAAATGAAAAAGTATTAATTAATATATTTTCTGCAATATTATTTGTTTTTGGTATCTTATTTGGCATTATTTATTATTTTTATGGTAATGAAGCCCTATTAAATTTATGTAAATATATCTTTTTTTTCAAAGATAATGAGGCAACCAATAATTATAATCTATATATTACAATTACTAGTTTCTACATATTTTTATCTCTAATAATTTCAACTAGTTTTTTAGGAACAATTTTTAATAGTTTTGTTATTTTTACAAAAGGAATGCAATTATCGATTGCAAGTATTTTTTATTTTACTTTAAATACGTTTGATGCATCTATGCTTTTTTTAGGTTTTTTTCCACAATTAATTATTGAATTAGCATTAACTTATATTATTTCTATAATTTCTATTAGATTATCAATAAATTGTTTTACAATTTCATTTTTGACAACAGAAGTATTTAATAGTCGAAAAATAATTAATTATATCTTAGATTACGTAATAATTATCTTAATAATAGTCACATTATCAATGGCATTTAAGGTTTATGCACTTTAGTTAGCAAATCGTTAGTATGGTTAAATTTAAACGTGATATAATTATTAAGTGAAGGTGAGGTGAAAGTAAGTGTAGTACTTGCTAAATTTATGTTAATTAAAGATGCCTTAAGTGAATATAAGCAATATTTGATTGTTGAAAAAGGTTTGAGTAAGAATACTATTTATTCTTATCTACGAGATTTGATTGCTTTTTCTAATTTTATCGGTGAGGAATATGAAATTAATCAAATTGAAAATATTAATAAAGAACATATTCATCTTTATTTAAAGGAGTTATCGAAAACAAACTGTACTAATTCAATTTCTCGTAAACTTGTTTCTTTACGAATGTTATATATTTTTTTAGTGAAAGAAAATATTGTGAAAGAAAATCTCATGAGTAGTTTTACCTTACCGAAAAGAGATAAAAAATTACCTATTGTTTTGTCTCAAGAAGAAATGATAGAGATACTTGATGGGATCATTGTTTGTGATGCAATTAGTTCGAGAAATAGATGTATGGTTGAATTGCTATATGCAACGGGTATGCGTATTTCAGAATTGTTGAATCTTACTTTGAAAGATTTAAATATTAAAATGGGATTTATCAAAGTTATTGGAAAAGGAAACAAAGAGAGAATGATTCCAATCGGTTCATATGTTGGAGAGATATTGGAACAATACATAAATGATTATCGAGCTGAATTTAATATAAAAAATGATAGTTTATTATTTTTTAATAAGCATGGTCAAAGATTAAGTAGAGAAGAATTTTATTCTATATTACAAACAATTGTAAATTCAACTTCTATAACTAAAAAAGTCTCGCCTCATACTTTTCGGCATACGTTTGCAACTCATCTTTTAGAAAATGGTGCTGATTTGCGTTCTATTCAAGAATTGCTTGGCCACAGTGATATTAGTACAACAACTATTTATACACATATTTCGAATCAAAAGATTAGAAGTGAGTATCAGCAATTCCACCCACGCATAAAAAAGCATAATGATGGGTAAAATAATGTCTAGATATGGAAACAATTTAATGATATACTTATGATTGCGTAAAAAGTGACGCAAGGAATGGAGGACAAGATGAAATACAACAGAGTTTTTTTAATTGTGTGTGATTCCTTAGGAATTGGTAATGCAAAAGATGCTAATTTATATAACGATGAAGGATCAAATACTTTAAAACATATATGTAATGCCTGCAATGGCCTTGATTTACCAAATTTGGAAGGATTAGGATTAGGAAGTTTGGGTAATTTTTCTGGAATACATCAATTAACTTCACAATTAGGATATACTTTAGCTTTAAACGAGATTTCTAATGGTAAAGATACTATGACCGGTCATTGGGAAATGATGGGGCTTAAAACTGAAAAACCATTTATTACATTTACCGAAACCGGCTTTCCTCAAGAATTTATTGAACTTTTTGAAGAAAAAACTGGGCGTAAATGTGTTGGCAATAAGGCTGCAAGTGGTACAGCAATTCTTGATGAGTATGGTGAACATCAGATAAAAACAGGTGATTGGATCGTATATACTTCAGCTGATTCAGTTTTTCAAATAGCTGCAAATGAAGAGATTATCCCGTTAGAAGAATTGTATAAAGCATGCGAAATTGCTCGTGAAATAGCCATGGATGAGCGTTGGAAAGTTGGTAGAGTTATTGCTCGACCATATGTAGGAAAAAGGGTAGGGGAATTCAAACGTACTGCCAATCGTCATGATTTGGCCTTAGCACCATTTGGACGGACTGTTCTTGATAATTTGAAAGATAAACAGTTTGATGTTATTGGAGTCGGGAAAATTCCGGATATTTTTGTTGATCAAGGAATTACTAAAGCAGTTAAGACGGTAAGTAATCAGGATGGAATGGAAAAAACTGTTGAACTTGCAAAATCAGAATTTAAAGGATTGTGTTTTGTTAATCTTGTAGATTTTGATGCAGTATACGGTCATCGGCGTAATCCTGAGGGCTATGGGCAAGCAATTGTAGATTTTGATAAGCAATTGGAGGAATTAATGAAATATTTAAATCATGATGATTTATTAATGATCACTGCTGATCATGGTAATGATCCAACTTATAGTGGTACTGATCATACTCGTGAACAAGTTCCATTAATTATTTATTCAAAGGAATTATTGAAGCCACGTCATTTACATGATATGGAATCTTTTGCTGTAATTGGTGCTACAATTGCAGATAATTTTGGTATCGAATTACCAACTATTGGCCAATCAATTTTAGAATTAATTAAATAGGAGAATTTATGGAAGATAATACAAAACGATTGATCGTGATGTCAATTTTAGCTTATGCAATTGGAACGTTTATCTTTGCTGCAGGATTAATGACCAAGACAGCCGTTAGCATAATATTATTTTATATAATTGCAAGCATATTAATAATTTGCGGTATTTTAGCATTATATAATAATTATAAAAAAAATCATCAAATTAAATTATACTTATACTTAATAGTGGTAGGAATTGTTTTCTTGTTTTTAAATACAACGGTATTAATTAATAACTTATAGTTTATAAAAGCATTCTAAGATTATTGGAATGCTTTTAATTAGGATTTATCGATCAATTTATTTCTGTTTGTCTATTAAAAATTAATTATAAAATTTACATAATATACATTATGCGAAGTTATATATGTTATATCTACTTTAATAATTATAAGAGGTAAGGAGTTTTTAATATTCCTTACCTTTCTTGATTTTATCCATTTCAAATGAATCATATAAATTTGTTACATATTCACCATTGAAACAAGCTAAACATAAACTACATTTATGTTTTTCTTTATTAAAATGGATAGATTTATCAATTCCTTCTTCAGTAATAAAGGCAAGTGAATCAGCTTCAATATAATTGCATAATTCATTAACATTCAAACGATTAGAAATTAATTCGTCCATGGTTGACATATCAACACCATAAAAACAAGGATATTTGATTGCTGGTGAAGCAATTCTTACATGCACTTCTCTAGCACCAGCTTCTTTTAACAATCGTACAATTCTTTTAGAGGTAGTTCCACGTACAATTGAATCATCAATCATAACAACACGTTTTCCTTTAACAATTGAAGAAACTGCAGATAATTTCATTCGAACCCCCTGCTCTCTCATTTCTTGAGTAGGTTGAATAAAAGTACGACCTACATATTTATTCTTAATCAGACCCATTTCATAAGGAATATTAGCTGCTTCTGCATATCCGATTGCAGCAGAAATAGAAGAATCAGGAACACCAATAACTAAATCAGCTTCTACTGGTGCTTCTTTAAATAATTGTTTACCAGCAAGTTTTCTAGTTGTATGAACATTTATTCCATCTAAATTACTATCTGGTCGTGAAAAATAAATATATTCCATTGCACATATTTTATCAGTAACATCATTTGTATAAAGCTTTGATTTGATTTGACCGTCTTTGACTCTAACGATTTCACCAGGTTCTAAATCACGAACAAATTTTGCACCAACAACTTCAAATGCACACGTTTCTGATGAAAATACATATGCCCCATTAGGCAATTGACCAATAGAAACAGGTCGCAAACCATACTTATCTCTTGCTACATACAAAGCATTCTCAATCAAAATCAAAAAGGCAAATGCACCATCAAGTTTGTTTAAGGAATTACAAATACGATCAATCATATGACCTTCTTCACGCATAATTAAATGACCTAAAATCTCAGTATCTGAAGAACTAGAAAAAATGCTTCCTTTTTTTTCTAAGTCCGCCTTTAAGACATTGGCATTAACAATATTTCCATTGTGTGCAATTCCTAAAGATCCATTTAAGGTTCTAAATAATAATGGCTGAACATTAGCAATTCCACCACCACCAGCTGTTGAATAACGAACATGACCAATAGCATGATCACCTTTCATTTTGCTAATTTTATCTTGATCAAATACTTCAGTAACTAGCCCTTCACCCTTTTGAATTGACAAAGCTTCTTTATTTTTTACAACAATACCAGCAGCTTCTTGCCCCCGGTGTTGTAAACTATGTAATCCATAGTAGCACATTGCTGCAGCATTTTCATATCCACAAACTGCAAATACTCCACATTCCTCATGTAATTCTCGATCTTTTGAAAACATTAACTAACCTCCTCTTAAATACTTTTACATTTTATAATGCAGAGATAGGTTAGTCAATAAAAAATAGGTATTATAGGCACTCATTTATATAAAATTTATTATCTTGACAACTATTTTTTAAAAAATTGGTCAACATTGTACATATATACGTACAATCACCAATTATTTCATTGTTTAAATCACTTTCAATAATCAGTTCTTTGTTTGTTTTTGATAAGAAACAAACGATTTTATTTAGACTTTCATAATTAGTATAGATTATTTCACTGACCTCAATTTTAGAAGCACTTTCATGATAAATTGCATATCCAATTATTTTAGCATTATCATAAAATAATTTTATTTGATCATTATAAGCACGGCAACGTGCAATTAAGTAATTTTGGTAATAGTCGATATCTCTTTTACGATAACCATTAAAATCTTTTGTGAAATCATTATATAATTTAAGTGAATTTACAAAATCCAGATCTTCAATAACTGTTAAATCATAATCATTTTGATATGATTTTTTGTCAACATTTGTAATTTTATGATAATAATCTTTATTAAATCCAAAATTATAATAAATTTCTGGCATGTAAGCTTGAAGTAAAATCTTTTGACCAGCATATTTTGGCAAGTTAAGCACATAGTTCATTAACTTTTTCATCATTCCTTGCTTTTGATAATTCTTATTAGTAGCAACACCAAGAATAAAGTATGCCTTTATCTCCTGATTATCCAGAACAATGGTATATGGGACTATTTGCATCATTGAAACAAGGAAGTTGTTATTTTTTAATAGATATGTATTTTCTTTGCTGTAACATTTCATAAAATAAAAGTTAGTTGTTTGCTTGTCTTCATCTTCAAAACTATCACGCCATAGGTCAATAATTGAATGCAGATCATTATCTGCTGCCGGCATAATTGATAGGTTACTAGGAACAATATTATATTTCTTAACCATTTTAACTGGGTGCAGCATTTGTTTAGCACGGCGTAGTGATTCTAATCCCATATCTTCCTCACGGTTAACAAATTCATAACCCTCAAAATTTCGTTCTAGGAAGAATTTACCAATCGCCACATATAATCCTCTAATATCTTTATTAGCCTTCTCTACGTGAATTTGAACGGTACTGTGTTTAAGTGGGGAACCAATAATAAATGCTTCTAACTGTCCGTTAATGTAAATACAGCCAGTTTTTATTTCCAATTCATGACGATGTACTAACAAGTAGACAATCCCGATATACTCAGAAATAACACTCTCTTCTATTCGATGAGAAAAATCCCATTTTTTGAGACACTGTAAAACATTATCAACATCTTCATCTTCAATTTCTTTATAAATATAATTCGGATTTTCTTTAACAAACGCATTAAAGTGATTTCTTCTCTTTTGCATTTTTTTTCCTGCCAAAGATTCTAGAGATTTTTTTGTATAGACATAATCATCAAAATCTTCATTATGCAAATACAAAAATTTATCTCCATATCTTTCTTTAATTAAACTCATAGATTCTTCAACAGCTAAATCGATTCTAAAAAGAAAGTTATGCTCTTTAGCATAGTTTTGCATATATTCGATTGCTTCATAGTAGTACTCTGGTTTGCAAAAAGGCATTGCAAAAAACTTTTCGTCTAAATATGTGTGTAACATAACCATGAAATTATCTTTTATTTCATAATATATTTCATATTCATGATCCCACATCATCATTGTGACAAAATTAGAATTATAGCCCTCATAATTTGCATCGTCTAAATATTTTTTTATTTTGTGATAATCGTTTAATAATAATTTTTGCATATTACTCCTATTGTTTTATTTACCTAGCATTGCATTAATAAATTGTTTGGCAGTTCTTCCTGAAAATCCACCGTGACGAATTTCCCAAGTTAATGCTTTTTGATGCAATTCGTTACGCTCCATCATTAAACCATATTGTTCGGCTAAACCATCAACAATATCTAAATAATTTTGACGATCTGGATGCATAAATAAAATTTTAACACCAAATCTTGAACTTAATGATGTTTTTTCTTGTTTAGCATCATTTACATTAACCTCATCCTGATCTTGACGATCACCCCATGTTTGTTTTACTAAATGACGGCGATTACTTGTTGCATAAATCAAAATATTATCAGGTTTCTTTTCTAACCCGCCTTCAATGACTGCTTTTAAGTATTTATACTCAATTTCAAATTCCTCAAACGATAAATCATCCATGAATAATACAAATTTATAATTACGTGACTGTAATTCTTGAATAATACTAGGAAGATTTATAAACTGATGTTTATAAACTTCTATCATTCTTAGACCATCTTTATAATATTCGTTTAATAAAGCTTTAATACTACTTGATTTACCAGTTCCACTATCACCGTATAATAAAACATTGTTTGCTTTTTTTCCTGCTAAAAATGCCTCGGTATTTTGGGTAAGTTTTTCTTTTTGGCTTTCATAACCAATCAACTGATCTAGTCGCCCATTACCTATATGTATTATAGGACTAATTTGCTCATTTTCATAACGAAATGCTTTATTTAATCCAAATTTTCCAACTCCATACGTTAAAAAGAAGTTTTCTAATACATTATAAAATGATTCAACATCATTACAGGCAGTTAAATTGTCCTGTAATGTTTTTGAAACTTCGAATAGTTCAATATTAATGACAGGCTTTGAAGGTGTGAATCCTGTTATCAAATTTTGTTGTGCTAATGGCAAGACACTAAAATCCGTATTAAACATTTTGAAAATAATCTTAAAATCATTCATAACAATTTCTTTTAAATTAGCAGCTATTGTTTTTTTTCTTTCTAATGCTAGAGTAAACGAATTTTCATTATTAATTAACAAATAAGTTAATAAACTATTAAATAGATTATCGTACAAGTTGTATTTTTCAGCTAATTTAATTAACAATGAAACAAATTTACTGCTATTTTCAAGTTTCCCATCTACTACTTCAGTATATAATGCAAAACACTCAGCAATATCTTTATTTTTATACAATGGATTAAAAACTATTAAATCATTCATTTTACATTTTCCTTTCAATATAATGAAAAAGACGAGTTAACGTCTTTTAATTTTTAAAACTATGAATTGGTGCAGGAATTCTACCACCACGATTAATAAATTCAGCACATCCAAATTGGTTTACTGGCATTACAGGTGCATAACCCAATAGTCCCCCAAATTCTACTACTTCACCAACATTTTTACCGATTACAGGAATAATTCTAACAGCTGTGGTTTTTTGATTGATCATACCAATTGCCATTTCATCGGCAATGATTCCAGATAAAGTAGTGACTGGAGTATCTCCAGGAATCGCAATCATATCAAGTCCAACTGAACATACACATGTCATAGCTTCTAATTTTTCAAGTGTTAATGCGCCACGGTTTACAGCATCAATCATACCTTGATCTTCACTGACTGGAATAAATGCTCCACTTAATCCACCAACATATGAAGAAGCCATAACGCCACCTTTTTTAACTTGATCATTCAAGATTGCTAATGCAGCTGTTGTTCCTGGAGCACCAACACTATCCAAGCCCATTCCTTCTAAACAATCGGCGATACTATCACCGATTGCTGGAGTTGGAGCTAATGATAAATCGATGATTCCAAAAGGAATCCCCAATTTTTCCGACGCTTCTAAAGCAACTAATTGACCTACGCGAGTAATTTTAAACGCAGTTTTCTTGATAATTTCACATAACTCTCCAAAATCTTTTCCTTTGGCATTGGCAATAGCATTTTTAACAACACCCGGGCCACTAACTCCAACATTTATAATTGCGTCTGCTTCACTAACCCCATGGAAAGCCCCAGCCATAAATGGATTATCGTCAGGTGCATTGCATAAAACAACTAACTTAGCACAACCAATAGAATCATTTTCCTTAGTTAAATCTGCAGTTTCATGAATGATTTCCCCCATTAATTTTACTGCATCCATATTAATACCAGTTTTAGTTGATCCAACATTTACCGAACTACAAACATTACTAGTAACTTTCATTGCTTCAGGAATTGAACGAATTAATAATTCTTCCGCCTTTGTCATTCCTTTGGAAACAATTGCTGTATAACCACCGATGAAATTAACTCCAGTTTCATGAGCACATTTATCCAATGTTTTAGCAATTTTAACAAAGTCCGCTGTTGATTTGCAAGCATTAGAGCCAACAAATCCAATTGGTGTTACTGAAATTCTTTTATTGACAATAGGAATTCCATATTTCATTTCGATTTGTTTACCCGTAGAGACTAGATTCTTAGCTACGGTAGTAATTTTTTTATAAATATTTTCACATAAAACATCAATATCATGATCCATACAGTCTAATAAACTGATCCCTAATGTAATTGTTCTCACATCAAGATTTTCTTGCTCAATCATTTTATTTGTTTCTGCTACTTCAAATAAATTAATCATTCCGATTCTCCTTAAATACGATGCATTTTATTAAAAATGTTTTCATGTTGTAATTTAATATTTACTCCGATTTCTTCACCTAATTTATCTAAATCTTCACAGATAGTTCCAAATTCTTCGGTAATTGAACTTAGTTCTACAATCATCATCATGTTAAAATAACCTTGAATGATAGTTTGAGAAATATCCAAGATATTAACTTGTTTTTCCGCTAAAAAACTACAAACCTTAGCAATAATTCCTACTTGATCTTTTCCTACTACTGTAATAATCCCCTTTTGCATACTATTACCTACCTCCTAATTATTTAGGATATTATATCATAGTTGTATACAATATAAAACCCCTATTTCTTGAAATTTCGTCAAAATAAAAACGGATAAATTTTATCCGTTTTTATTTAATCGTAAGGAATTATCTTCCCATTAATTTTTTAGCAAATTCGTAAACAGCTTTACCATTCATCATTCCGTAATCTTTCATTTCAATTACATCATAAGGAATATCTTTTCCAGTATCTGCAATAATTTTTTCAACTTCTTTTTTTGCATATCTAACTTGTGGGCCAAGTAATACACAATCTACAGTATCAATAATTTTTTCACCTTCTGTCAAAGGTAAAGCAAAGATTTCTACTTCTTCTCCAGCTTCTTTTGCTGCTACTTCCATTTTTGTTACTAATAAACTAGTAGACATACCTGCAGCACATACTAACATAATTCTTGTTGCCATAACTAACTCTCTCCTTTATTGTTAAATTTCATATAAAAAGGGCATCACAAAAAACGCCCGTTTTATCTTTTGTTATTTCAGTTTAAGCTTTTTGATTACCCAATCATTTTCATTGCAGCTTCAAATACAGCTTTACCGTTCATAGTTCCATAATCTCTCATATCGATTACATCAACAGGGATAGCTCCTGCTTTACGTCCAGCAGCCAATTTTTCAATAGCAGCTTTTTGGAATCTAACTTGTGGGCCAAGTAAAATACAATCTACTTCTTCTAATACTCTTGGTGCATCAGAGAATGGTAATGCAAAAATTTTACATTCAACACCTGCATCTTTAGCAGCACCTTCCATTTTTGTTACTAGTAAGCTAGTAGACATACCTGCTGAACACACTAATAAAATAGTTTTCATAATAATATACACTCCTTTTTTTTTACCTAAATTAATTTTACACCGAATGGCTTAGAATGTAAACACTTTCTTGGCTGAAATGCTTTATTTTTTTACAATTAAAAATGAATTTTTTAGTAAAAAATAACTTCTACTCTTAGTTAATAAATCTTGCCATTTTAAAATTTTCCTTGTTAGAATCATCAATTTTTAAAGCTCTTTAACACCGTTTTTTTGAAGTGGAATTATAAAAAAAGAATCTAAAAATTTTAATTTTTCTTTTATAAAATATTTCAAATAAATCTTTTTTTATAGTATAACAGACGCTATTCTTCTGTACTTGTCTAGACCATTGGTGTCAAAGAATAATTATCTTTATTTTTATCCTTTTTCAAATATGTTATGATAGATAAAGAAGGAAGTGATTTTACATGCAGGTATTAGTAATTAGTGATACTCATTTACAAAATGAATTATTTCAAAAAATTAATCAAACATATCCTAAGATGGATTATTATTTACATTGTGGAGATTCATCCTTAAAAAAAGATGATTTCTTGTTAAACAAATATTATACTGTAAAAGGTAATCATGATGATGAAGATTTTCCAGTCAATATTATTTTAAAAATTGGAAAATATCGCTGTTTAATTACTCATGGAAATGCTTACGATATATACTACGGAAATGATAAAATAAAGCAATATATGATTGCTAATAATATTGATATCTGTTTTCACGGACATACTCATGTTCCTGCATATACCCAAATTGGTAACCGTTATATTATTAATCCAGGCAGTGTGATGATCAATCGAGGTTCATATGGTTTCGGAACCTTTGCAATCGTGGAAATCGGTGATACTATAAAAGTAAATTATTATAATAGTGAAACTTTTGAAGAATGCTCAAAAATGGTTCTAGACGATGGAAAAATCGTTTTAGAAGAATTTAAGCAAATACTAAAATAGAAGTGAGATTTAAAATTTCTCACTTCTATTTTTTTCTTCATTTCGCTTACGTTTATATTCAATCATAAACATTACTTCTTTTAAATCTTCATCCGGTAACTCTGTTAACAACCGTGCGATATTAGCAATATTATAGTAGTCGTATTTTTTACCACTCATTATTTCTTCTACACTTCGTCCATATAAGTTAGAAAATATTCTTAATTCCCCTACTGTAATATCCCTCTTACCATTTTCAATATCTGAAATGGCTGAATGTGGTACTTTTAAATAAGCAGCAACATCCTTTTGTGTCAGGTGTTTGAAATTCCGATAAGATTTTAATCGTGCCGCTAAATCTTTATCAATCATCATTATACCTCCGATAAATAGATTTTAGCATTTTCCTTATTTTTCTTCAATAAGATTTTGTATATTTATAATTTATTTCGACAAATAATAATTTTTATTTATATAATTAGATAATTAGTCATAAAAATATCCATTAGTTAGTTTTGTTTTTAAACTAATTTGTCGAGGTTTAGCAAACATAATATTATTTTTGAAATCCCTAAATACAGCTTTGGTGATTTCTGGTGCTTCATTACTAAATGAAAGCAAAATAAAATCAACTTCTAGTTTTTCTAAATGATCAATGTAAAGACAGTGACTATTGAATATTAAGTTATTACAGTCTTGATCTGGGAAAATATCAAATTGTTCACCTTTACGATCAATTAAAGTAAACTTTCCTTGTTTACAAAGATTACATTTGATTTTTTTACAATTAAAATAATGATCACTTATTAAGCAGTGTTTTAGATGCATATTGATTGTTTTGCCATACACTGTCATTATAATATTTTGTTTAATATTATTTAAATGATTAACTTGTTTTCTACTCATCTCGAGAGAAAGAATAGCATCATGATTATTAAAATAATTCAAAGCATAGCTATTATAAAGGTTGAAAGTACTATCTAAAATACATTTTTTATCTTTAAAAATTTGTAATGCTCCATAGTCACCTACTAAAATACTATTTATCTTATTGTATGAGACACTATTTTTAAACTTGATTAAAATATCCTGATTATTCAAAAAGCTTGTAAATGGGATTATTTCTTTATTTACAGAATGCGCTAAACTTATAGCTTCATCAAGTTCTTCGTTGATAGGAAAATAATATGCATCCACTTCCTCTGTTAACAATGCTTTTAATTGTGCCAAATTATAAATTTTTACCACAATCCCTTTAATTTGTTTATTAATATGATTATGTTTAGTTTTAATCATTGGTTTTTTAACTTTTTTTATCTTTACTATCATATTAGAAAGTTCATCTATTGCTTGACGACGCATTTCATTAATTTCTTTAATACTAAAAAAACCATTATCAGGAAAGTCAATAGTAATATCATTTGCCTTAAATACTGTATTTCCTAATTTTCCTAATTGTTGTCTGATTCTTTGAGGATCTAATGGCAATTTAGCTGCTGATTCAATTAGAAGATTAGAAACTTTTTCAACTTTTAAATCTTTATAGTTGATGGTTAATCGTGCTGGTTCGTTGATTTGACCTGAAAATGCCATAGTTACTGTATTTTTAATATTTTCATTTTTATAACTTGCTAAAGCTTCATTGATTAGATCTATATCAATAACCTTATATACTGTTTCATTCTTTTTTACTGGGGTATTCAATTCGATTTCAACAATATCACCAGCATTGCCTTGATTAATCAAATTATTAAATAAATATAACTTTGTAATAGTTCGAGTAAACCCAACACTCTTGAAATTAATCCGATCTCCTTGTTTCAACTTATCTTGTAATTGAATTTTTACAATTTTTCGATGTTTATCATAATCTATCACTGTACCAACTTCAATTCCTCGGTTTCCAGGATAATCTTTAGCCACAAAATTTTGATCTTTTAAAATATATCCACCAGTGAATCCACGGTTGAACATTTGCTTCATTTTTTTTATACGCTGCTCAAATGCATTAACTGTCGTATTTTTTAAATATGCATCTATTGCTTCACGGTATTGTTTAACGATTGTAGCAACATACTCAGGTCGTTTCATCCGTCCTTCTATTTTAAATGATGTAACACCAGCATCAATTAATTGCCCAATATTCTCAAAGGTACATAAATCTTTAGGTGATAATAAATAGCTTGGAATTTTATCTAAATTCATACTATCTTTTTGCAATTTATAAGCGAGCCGACAAGGCTGTCCACAAGCGCCTTTGTTTCCACTTCTTTTAGCAATCATACTCGACATTAAACACTGTCCCGAATATGACATACATAGAGCACCATGAACAAACACCTCAATATCTAGAATTGTGTTTTGACAAATATCAGCTATTTCATCAAGTGTATTTTCGCGCGCTAAAACAACACGATCAACACCAGCATCTTCAAAATATTTAACTGCTGACAAATTATAAATACTAGTCTGTGTTGACATATGAATTTCAAAATCTGGAAAGTATTGTTTAACAAAACTCATCAGTCCGATATCTTGAATAATTAAAGCATCAACTTTTATTGTTTGTAAAAACAAAAGATAATCTTGTAGTTTTTCAAACTGATTATCTTCATATAAAGTATTTACAGTTACATAAATTTTAACGTTGCGTAAATGGCCATATGCAACTGCAGCTTGTAATTCCTCGCGATTAAAGTTTGTTGCAAAAGCTCTGGCACTAAATTCATTTCCTCCTAAATAAATTGCATTTGCACCATTTTGAACCGCTGCTACTAAAGCTTCATAACTTCCAGCTGGAGCAAGTAATTCTATATTTTGCATATGTATTAATGCTCCGTTTCTGCAATTAATGCTATACACATTTTAGCTGACGCTTGGGATGCTTTTTTTAAATATTCATCAAATTGGACAGAAGAATCTCCCTTACCAAAAACATCACTTAAAGAACGTGTAATAATAAAACTAGTCCCGAATTTATAGCATGTTTGAGCAATTGCTGCTGCTTCCATTTCAGTACATTTTGCATCAGGAAAATTATTTTTAATGCGTGTTGCTACTTCCGGTGTAGCAACAAATTGGTCACCAGAAACAATTAGACCAATTTCGCAATTTAAATTTAAGTTTGATAATATTGTTTTAGCTTGAGTAATTAGTTGACGATCTGCTTCTATTCTTGGGGGTAAACCTGGAACTTCACCAATCACTCGATTGGGAAATGCCGTAATATCAAAATCATGTTGACAAACTTCATTAGAAATAACTATATCCCCAACTTCTTGAGTTAAACACAATCCACCAGCAGAACCGATATTTATGACATAATCTATTTTATAGTTAGTCAGTAATAAAGTAGTACAAATAGCAGCATTAACTTTTCCTACTCCACCCTGTAACAAAACGACTTGGCGCTCTTTTATCGTTCCTTGATAAAATGTACAATCAAGAATAGAGCGTGTTTCAGTAATCTCCATATATTCTTTAATTGCTGCCACTTCTTCTTCCATTGCTCCGATAATTCCAATCATTCTACTTACCTCCCCTTCTTTTATGACATATAAAAATAATTCTTTGTGATTTATCATGATATTCCTCAAACTCACCATAATATTGTACATCCGTAAAACCTGCCTGTTTCAATAAGCTAAGATAAATTTCAATATCGTAAGTTTGCTGATAATGCATTTCTTTTATATGTTCATTATTTTCCTTATCAATTATCTCAATTTCATGTTCCACTTTACCAAGAGCAGTCTTTTCTACATGCCATTTAAAATAGAAATCATCAGCATCTTCTTCTTCAAAATAGCCATCTAGAATTTCATCCATCTTATAAAGACTATCAACATCAAATATAAAGGTTCCATTATATTTTAGTGATTCATATACATTTTTAAAAGTTCTTAATACTTTCTTTTTACTCAAAACATAATTAATTGAGTCACAAAGGCATAAAATCAAATCTACTGCTTTATCGGTTACAAAATCAGTCATATCAACTCGACCTAATAAAAGATTAACATCTGCTTCCATTGCTTTCAAACGTGAAACTTCAAGCATATCTTTAGAAAGATCAGTTGCATAAATCTCTTTACCTGCTTTAGCTAAACGAATTGCAATTTCACCAGTTCCACACCCAAGTTCAAGCACGCTTTTAAAATCAGCGTGCTCATTTATAAACTTGAAATAATCATCATAAAATTGTTCATCCATTAAGCTGTCATAGTAATAAGCAAAATTTTCGTATGACATTAAGCTAAATATTTTGATACGTCAATTCGTGGCATATCAGACCATAATTTCTCAAGATTATAACTGTTTCGTTCGTCAGCATCAAATATATGCACAACGATATCACCATAATCCATCAATAACCACTTGCTATTGCGTAACCCTTCAATTTTTTTAACTTCATAACCATTTTCATGACAGCTGTCTTCGACACTGTCACGTAAAGCATTCATCAATCTCTCGTTACTTGCTGAACAAATCACAAAAGTATCAAAAATAGGACTAGCTAACTGCATGTCAATTACTACAATGTCCTCTGCTAATTTATCATCTAATGCTTTTATAATTACTTCTAATTTATTCATTAATATCTCCTTTTGCATATTTATTATAAATTTCAAAAAAACATTCATCAATTTTTCGCCCTTTTTCATGGGAAAAATCATAAAAATCTTGTAAACACCCTTTAAAGCCAGCAACTACATCTTTTTTGCATAATGCAATTTTTTTTGAAGAATCGTAATCTCGACTTGGATCGTATTTATCAGCTTCATAAATACACATATCAAGTTTTGACATATATAAAGAAGCAGTTGTATGATGCCTAATTGCTTGTAATATTTCAGGATCATCAACTAAATACTCATTTTTTGCAACATATTCAGATAACCATTGATGCCAAACCGCCTCTGGTTTATTAAGATAATCTGGATAATTTTTTTGCATTATTACAACAGCTTCATCATGAGGCATTTCTTTAGCAATATCATGAAGCATTCCTGCTACATATGCTTTTCTACCATCTAGATTATTAGCTAATGCAATTTCTTTAGCTAAATGAGCCATGCTCACTGTATGACGATAGCGTTTTAAAGACATTTTATTTTTCACAATTGTTTCTAAATAAATACCATTATTAACAATATATTTTAAAACTTCAGGATTTAAAGCATGTAATGCACCATTCCGGATATTATTACTAGCGTCATCACTGGCAACCAAATCTAAGTGAATAAAATTATATTTATCTAAATTATCATTAATTTGATAACCTATGCGATCGAATACCACTAATTGAGCTAATTGACTCAATTCTTTAGCAGCAATCCATTTATGATATAAACTTGCTTGATCCATTCCCATCATAAAATATAACTGATCATTTGGATATATTTTTTTTAGATATCTAATTGTATCGATCGTATAATTTTTTTTACTACTATCTTGATCAATCTCGTAGCGGCAAATTTCAACATTTTTATAGCGCTTTAAAGCAATTTCCAACATCGCTAATCGTTGTTGTTTAGTTGCTCCTGTAGAGTCTTTCCATGGGTTGTTAGCAGTCGGCATAACTAAAATTTTATCTAACTTTAATTGCCTGATTGACTCTTCAATCACGCGTACATGAGAACGATGAATTGGGTCAAAACTACCGCCAAAAACACCTATTTTTATCATGGTAATTTATAAATTTCCTTTTCACTTGGGCGATATAAAATAATTGTTCTTCCTAAAATTTGCACAACATCTGCTTTTGTTTTCATACTTAACTCTAGCGCAATCTCATTTTTTGAATCAGCACATGATTCAAGAATTTTTACTTTGATCAATTCATGAGCTTCTAGAGCATCGTCAATACCTTCAATTTGAGTTTGATGAACTCCTTCTTTACCAATTTGAAAAATAGCATTTAAATTATGTGCTATCCCTCTTAAATATCTTTTTTGCTTTCCTGTTAACATAACCCGATTCCTTTCTAAATTAATGCTTCTCTAATAAAAACACCAACACCTTGTGGTGCATGAACTCTAACATTGGCATTGGGACAATTAACACTGACAAATCCTAGACCGGAAATAACAATATCAATTTTACCCTCTGGTAATTTAAAATCATAACTTGCCATTTCATTAATATCCTTAATACTTTCAATTTCCGGCATCAGAGTCAAGTGCCGATTATATAAATTATCACTGTTTCCCAATTTAGTTCTATGAATTTTTAATAATTTTGGAAAAAAACAAGTAAAAGAACTACGCGGTCCTTTAATGAAATCAACGCGTGCCAACCCACCAAAATATAGTGTTTGTTGGTCGTTTAATTGAAAATTAATTGGTCTTAATTCGCTTTTAGGAATAATTATTCTCAAATCTTCATCTTTAACTAAATGAGCCATCTGATGATTATTAATGATACCAGGCGAATCATATAAATAATTTTTATCATCTAGTGGAATTTCAATTAAATCAAGCGTTGTTCCAGGAAATTCACTTGTTGTTATTAAATTATCAGTTACTCCTGCATAATGTTTTAATAAAGAATTAATCAACGAAGATTTCCCGACATTAGTAACTCCAACAATATAAACATCTCGACCATGACGATATTCATTAATCTTATCTATTAATAAATCTAAATTATAATTTTTGGTTCCACTTGATAAAATAACGTCAATAGGTTTAATTCCTGATTCTTTCAACTGTCTTCTTAGCCAATGCTCAATTTTACGATCTTTTAGTGATTTTGGCAAAATATCTCGTTTGTTTCCAAGAACTAAAATATCATTATTATTAAGATGCCGTGATAATCCATTTATTAAGCTGCCATTATAATCAAATAAATCAACTAAATAAACAACAAGACAATCATGATTTCCGATTTCTTGAAGAATTTTTAAAAAATCATCACTAGTAAGATCTGTTTTTTGTAATTCATGATAATTTTTTAAGCGAAAACAGCGTTTACAAAGAATTACATCTTTTTCTAAAGCATTTTTAGGCACAAAACCTATCTTTTTTTCGTCTTCACTTTGAATTATGGCTCCACAGCCAAAACATCTAATCTCTTTAGTCATACTATCTCCTTTTCAAACCACTCCCATTGTACCTTATTTTAAGCCAATTTTAAAGTAAATAATCGTTAAAATAAAACTTGGTATAATTTTATTTATTTGGATGAATATAAAGATTTTTGTCCTAAATTAAAAGATTGACAATATATATGTATTAGAGGTGAAATATAAATGTTTTCAACATTATTATCCTTACTTACTAATGGTTTCTTTGTCTCATACATTAAATCAAAATCTTTTGAGTTACCACTAACAGCTAAAGAGGAAGAAAGATATCTTGAACAGTTTTTTAATGGTGACAAAGAGGCTCGGAATGTTTTAATTGAAAGAAATTTAAGATTGGTAGCTCATATTGCTAAAAAATACGAGAACAATAAAGATATGCAGGAAGATCTGATTTCAATTGGAACAATAGGACTGATTAAAGCAGTCGATAGTTATAAACAAAACCATAAAACTAAGTTAGCCACTTATGCTTCCAGATGTATTGAAAATGAGATATTAATGCATCTTAGAACTAATAAAAAGACTAACTTAGATATTTCATTAAATGAGACAATCGGTATTGATAAGGATGGCAGTGAAATAGTTTTAGGTGATATCATTGCCGCAAAACAAGAGGAGTTTATCGATATAGTAGATAAAAAGGATACTTTAGATAAATTTACAACATATTTTAGTGTTCTTGAACCCCGCGAAAAAGATACTTTGATTATGCGTTATGGCTTGAATAATACCAAAAAGTATACTCAAAAAGATATTGCTAAAAAATTAAATATCTCACGTTCTTATGTTTCACGTCTTGAAAAACGTGCATTAATTAAATTATTGCGTGAACATATGAAAGAAAAACCGTAAATTATATAATTTACGGTTTAAAAATCATCTTCTTTTAGAATATCTTCTAGAGATATTTTTTCATATTTAATTGGTTCTGTTTTTTTGGGTACTTTAACAACCGCTTTATTTTTGGTAGTTTCAACCTCATCACTTTCAAAATCATCTAATAAGGTATGCTCTTTGGGTTGTTTAAAGATTTCTAAATCAACTTCGGTTTTCTTAGCTACATCATAATCACTTGTTGAAATTGGAGAATTTATATAAACATCATCAATTACTTGATTAGCCGTTAATTTATTAGCTACACTTGGTTTTTGCTCAAGATTAGCATTATTATAGTCAGTTGCTTTAAATTCAAATGAAGTCTGATCGTTTAAAGTGACTGTAATTAATTGTGAATTATCAACAATTACGGAATCTTTTACATAAATAATTTTAGATTTAGGATTCTTATACAATAAAGTTCCTTTTGTAGCACGATTGCAAGGTGTTATATCGCCAATTTTAATTCGTTTAACCCCACCTTCTTCGCTAATAACGATTAATGAACTGCTAACTAATGGATTAAAAATATTGAGACTAACTAACTCATCATTTTTTAAATTTACAGCTCTAATCCCAGCGGCTTTGATTCCAACGATTGAAACTTCTTGCTCTGAATATAATGCTCCATACCCAGCTTTAGTCGTTAAGATAATTCCTTGATTATTATCAGTCAATTTAACATCGACTACCCGATCATCATTCTTTAATCCCATACATTTAAGGGGCTTTGAATATCGAGTAACTTCAAAATCTTTTAAATTCGTCCGTTTGATTTGACCATTTTTTGTTGCTAGCATAACGTACAATGGTAAATTAAAATCTTTTACCAAAATAGTTCCGATGATTTTTTCACCAGCATTTAGTTTTACTAAATAACTAACATGTTTACCAGCATCTTTCCATTTAAATTCTTCAATCTTATGAACTGGAATAAAGAGATAATTTCCAGCATCAGTAAACAGCAATAAATGATCTAACGTATTGGCTTGATACATTGAAACTAGATAGTCATTTTCTTTTTTGCCGAACGGAATACCTTCACTAGCCTTGATAGAACGATTACTAATTCGCTTAATATATCCATCACGGGTAATAGAAACATTGATATCCTCAGATAGGATCATTGCTTTCTCATCTATTTTAATTTCTTGAACCTCATCACGAATTTTTGATAGACGTGGCATTGGATATTTTTTCTTAATACCTTTTAATTGATCAATAATAACTTTACGTAGAACCTCATCACTGTTTAAAATATTATTTAAATATGCAATTCGATTATCTAATTCTTTATTTTCATTTTCCAATGTGACAATATCAGTGTTTGTTAAACGATACAATTGTAACATTACAATTGCTTCAGCTTGTTTTTCGCTAAAACCATATTTTTCAATCAAGTTATTTTTAGCATCGCTTTTATCTTTTGATTGTCTAATTGTTTTTACAACCTCATCTAAAATTGAAATTGCTTTAATCAATCCTTCAACGATATGTTTACGCTCATTAGCCTTATTAAGATCATGAATTGAACTTCGTGTAACAACATCTATTTGATGTGCAATATAGCCATCTAAAATCTCAATTACCCCCATTAAGACTGGTCGCTTATCTTTGATTGCAACCATATTATAGTTGTAATTTTTTTGTAGATCAGTATTTTTGTATAGATAGTTAAGAGTATTTTGTACATTTATATCCTTTTTTAAATCAATAACAATCCGTAATCCAGTACGATCAGATTCATCACGAACTTCGATAATTCCATCGATATTGCGATTAAATCGAATTTCATCAATTTTACGAACTAATTCTGCTTTGTTTACTTCATAGGGAATTTCAGTAATAACGATTTTATTCATCGTTTTCTCTTCAATCATTTCACTAGTACTACGAACAATCACTTTCCCACGGCCACTTTTAAAGGCATTTAAAATTCCTTGTTTTCCTTCAACAATAGCTCCAGTTGGAAAATCTGGACCTTTAATAAATTCCATTAGTTTTTCCAAAGAACAGTTAGGGTATTTAATTCGATGAATCGTTGCATCGATTACTTCTTCAAGATTATGTGGAGGAATATCTGTTGCATAACCGGCCGATATTCCCGTTGCACCATTTACTAATAAATTTGGATAGGCCGCTGGTAATACAGTTGGTTCATATTCTGTATCATCAAAGTTTAAAGACATTAATACTGTATCTTTATCTAAATCTTTTAGTAATTCAACAGCAATTGCTGATAGACGAGCTTCAGTATAACGCATTGCTGCTGCCGGATCGTTATCAATAGATCCATTATTTCCTTGCATATCAACTAATGGAACACGCATTTTCCAATCTTGGGATAAACGGACCATTGCATCATATACTGATATGTCTCCATGAGGATGATAATTACCAATAACGTTCCCAACTGTTTTTGCTGACTTACGATATGGTTTTGAATATAAATTTCCTTCTTTATACATCGAATAAAGAATCCGGCGCTGTACTGGTTTTAAACCATCACGAACATCAGGTAAAGCACGATCTTGAATAATATATTTAGAATATTTTCCAAAGCGGTCACCCATGATAGTTTCTAATGACATAATTATTTTTTTATCCACGCTTATTTTCTCCTTACTCAATTGCAAAATTATCTTCTAATGTAAATTGGACATTTTGTTCAATCCATTCTCGTCTTGGTTCTACTTTATCACCCATTAATACAGAAACTCGACGTTCAACAATTGCCGCATCTTCAATTGATACTTGAATTAAAGTCCGAGTTTCTGGATTCATAGTTGTTTCCCATAATTGAGAAGCATTCATCTCCCCAAGTCCTTTATACCGTTGTACATTATATCCACGACCAATTTTCTTCTTTGCTTCTTCTAATTCGTCTTCTTCCCAAGCGTAAACGATATCTTCCTTTTTCCCACTTTTCTTTGACACTTTATAAAGTGGTGGTAAAGCAATATATACTTTTCCTGCAGTAATTAGATCTCGCATATATCGATAGAAGAAAGTTAGTAAAAGAATTTGAATATGGGCACCGTCGGTATCAGCATCGGTCATGATGATTACTTTATTATAATTACTATCTTTTTCGTTAAAATCAGCTCCAACGCCAGCCCCAATTGTATTAATAATTGTTGCAATTTCTTCATTTTTTAAAATGTCAGCCATTGCTGCCTTTTCAGTATTAACAACTTTTCCTCGTAATGGTAAAATTGCTTGATATTTACGATCGCGACCTTGTTTTGCACTACCGCCTGCTGAATCTCCTTCGACTAAGTATAGCTCTTTACGTTTTTTATCTTTAGATTGAGCAGGTGCTAATTTTCCACTTAAAATTTTTTCTTGACGTGGGCCTTTACCTTTACGAGCAGCTTCTCGAGCTTTACGTGCCGCATCACGAACTTGAGCAGCTTTAATCATTTTCTTAACAAGATTATCTGCTGTTTCTTTATGCTCTTCTAAAAAATATGTAAGTTTTTCATAAACTACTGTATCTACAACATTTCGTGCCTCTGGCGTTCCTAGTTTAGATTTTGTTTGTCCTTCAAACTGTAAATAATGTTCAGGTACTTTAATTGAAATAATTGCCGAAAGTCCTTCACGAACATCATTTCCTTCTAAATTCTTGTCCTTTTCTTTTAATAACCCATATTTACGAGCATATTCATTAAACGTTCTAGTTAAAGCTGATCTAAATCCTGTTTCATGAGTTCCACCATCACCAGTTCTAACTAAATTCACAAAAGATAAAGTAGTTTCTTGATAACCACTAGTGAACTGCATAGCGACATCAACTTCTATTTCATTATTTGTACCCTCAATATTAATAATTTCATTAAGAGTCTCTTTTTCATAATTTAAATATTCAACAAATGCTGTTAAACCATTATCGTATTGATAACTTATCTCTTTACCTGTACGTTCATCAACTAAATCAATTTTGATTCCTTTTAAAAGGAACGCACTTTCCATCAATCGTTCACTAATCGTAGAAAAATTATATTCATAAACTGAAAAAATGCTTGAATCGGGCATAAAATGAATCGTTGTTCCAGTTTGATTTGATTTACCAATCACTTTTAACTTCCCAACTTTACTACCACCATCTTCAAATCTTTGCTGCCAAACTTTTCCATCACGATAAATTGTTACTTCAAGCCATGAAGATAGTGCATTAACGACCGACGCCCCAACTCCATGTAATCCGCCAGAAGTTTTATAACCGCCGTCTTCGTTAAACTTACCACCGGCATGTAAAATCGTAAGGATTACTTCTGTTGTAGGCTTACCTGAAGCATGCATCCCTGTCGGCATTCCCCGACCATGGTCAGTTACTTTGATACTGTTATCCTTACAAATCGTTACTTGTATATTATCACCAAATCCTGAAAGTGCTTCATCAATTGCATTATCAACAATTTCCCAAACTAAGTGATGCAGTCCGCGTGCATCAGTCGAACCAATATACATTCCTGGTCGCTTACGAACTGCTTCTAAGCCTTCAAGTATTTGAATATTTGACTCATCATAATTACTTTTAGCTGCCATATAATTCATCTGCCTCCTTTAATCACTTGTACCATTATACCTAAATTTTAGGTTTTTTTCAAAGATTATTGCATTTTTATAATGATAATATATAATAGTCACAGGTGATAAAAAATGGATATAATGATTTCAATAATTTTAATTATACTCAGTTATCTATATGGATCGATTCCCTTTGCATTAGTTATTGGGCGATTAGTCTATAAAACTGATGTTAGAAACTATGGTTCCGGTAATTTAGGGGGAACAAATACTGGTCGTGTTTTAGGAAAAAAAGCTGGTGTTGCTGTAATTCTTTTGGATGCTTCAAAGGCATTATTAGTAATGCTTTTAACTAGTTACTTATGTTCACTATTAAAAATGAATAATGATTTAGCATATATATGTGCTTTAGCTTGTGTGATTGGGCACTGCTATCCTGTTTTTGCAAATTTCAAAGGCGGTAAAGCAGTTTCAACTGCAATCGGTTTTTTTATGGCTGTCAATCCTATAGGTGCTGTCTTAGCCTTAGTCGTTTTCTTCATTGTTCTAAAGCTTTCTAAATATGTTTCACTGTCTTCAGTTTTAGCATCGTCTTCAGTATTGTTTGCAATTCCGTTTTTAAATATGTCAATGACTGGTAAAATCGTAACTGCAGCGGTTATTTTACTGTTAATTTATCGACACAAAGAAAATTTAATTAGAATTAAAAATGGGACAGAAAATAAAATTACTTGGATGTAAATATGCTCGTTAATACATAAAGTTGTGAATTATCACGGCTTTTTTATTTAATAAAAATAAGGATGCATTATCCAAAAAGAGATGCATCCATTAGGTAATTATTTATATGTAATTATTTCACTACTTTTTAGATGACTATCATCACCAATATATTTAATCTTAAATTCTTTTCCATCATATTCAACTTCACTTAAAGAACAACCACGAACAACATATTTATTGATTTTTGTTAATTCGGATGTTTTATAATTAAGCATTATTCCGTGAAGAATAATAAATAACATCCCATGAATCGTAATAAAAATTGTATCATCATGATGTTTTTTATAAATATCATTAAAAAAATCTTTTAACCGCATTTGGACTTCATGATATGTTTCACCACCAGGAGTGCTAACATCATCATCCGGAAGATTCCATAATCGATTATAAATTGGATCATTTAATAATTCATTAATAAGGCATCCTTCGTATTTACCAAAATTCATTTCTTTTAATCGTTCGTCAACAAGAACATGATCAAATAATATTTCACTTGTTGCTTTAGCACGTTCTATCGGACTGCTATAACAATAATCAATTTTAAGTTCTGTGATTCTTGCTTTTAGCAACTTAGCATCTTCTATGCCTTCTGCTGTTAGCGGTGAATCTTGCCATCCCTGTAATCTTTTTTCTTGATTCCACAATGTTTTTGAGTGTCGAGTAAGGTATATTTTCATAAAGTAAAAATAAGGGTTACCCCTTATTTATATTGTGACATAACAGATGACATGATTTTTTTAATTTGAGCCTCACTAGGTTTACGACCCATTTCCATATACATTGCACGAATCATTTTTTCGTTGATTGGTGGATTTTTTTGTAATTGTTTTTTAAACATATAACGTGCTGCGAAAAAACCGATAATCGCACCAACGATTAAACCCAAAATTATATTCAACATATTTATACCTCCAAGTTTTTAGATTGCTCTACCATTATAACATAACTTTTTGATATTTGGTATAAAATATCCAAGAATATATTTGTTTTTTTATTTGCTTCAATAATTATATAGTAATCATGAATAACGCAAATCATTTCTTCTTTTGTTAATTGATTATCAATAACATGTTTATTTTTATCCCGATGATAATCGTATCGGTCTTTTAACTTGTATTCGATAAAGTCACTAACTCCTTCATTATTTCCAAATAAACACTCCATTTGCTTCGTAAAAAAAACATTTTTAGGTTCAATATTAATAATTTGATTTTTCACCTCTGGATATTGTTCAAGTAATCCAACAACATTAGGATTTAACTTATATATTTTATATGTATTCATTTCTATCACCATGATTAGTGTATCAAAGAAAATCTAAATATATTGTCAAATCATGCCCAAAAATCAATAAAAGTGATGTTATTACATCACTTTTACTAGTCCTTATAAAATATCTTTAACGTTTTTTACTACATTTTCAACTGTAAAACCATAGTTTTTAATAACGATATCAGCAGGTGCACTAGCACCAAATTTATTTACTGACATTGTTTTACCATCTAAACCAACATATTTATGCCAACCAAAATCACTGGCCATTTCAATCGATAAACGAGCTCTAACATTGTGTGGAAGAATCTCATCTTTATATTTAGCATCTTGCTGTTCAAATAACTCCATTGATGGCATTGATACAACACGAACATCGATATCTTCTTTCAATAATTCTTCTTTAGCTGCCATTGCTAAATTTACTTCACTACCTGAAGCGATAATAATTGCATCTAATTTATTGACTTCTTTACCTACAATGTAGGCTCCATGACAAACACCTTCGTATGAAGTTGCAGTCATTGTGGTAACATTTTGACGAGTCAAAATTAGAGCTGTAGGATTATTAGTTGATTCAACTGCTAATTTCCATGCAGATGCCATTTCGACAGCATCTGCTGGTCTAAATACTCGCATATTTGGCATTGAACGTAACATTGTTAGTTGTTCAACGGGTTGATGAGTTGGTCCATCTTCCCCAACTGCAATCGAGTCATGAGATAATGGTAAAATGATTGGCAATTCCATCAAACAAGCCATTCTCAAAGCGCCTTTAAAGTAGTCAGAGAAAACTAGGAAACCACCTGCAGATACTTTTATTCCTGTGTGTAAAGTGATTCCATTCATCATTGCAACCATAGCAAACTCACGAATTCCAAACGCTAAATTACGGCCATCATAATTTTCAACACTAAATGTTTTTTCGCCTGCAATATTTGTTTTAGTTGAAGATGCTAAATCAGCTGTTCCTGACATAAATGTAGGATTTTGTTGAGCAACTTCTTGAATCATTTCTAATGAAGTGTTTCTTGTTGCATCGTTATGACCAGGTGAATATTTTTTCATTATTTCATCTAAATCTAATGAAAAGTTCCCAGCAATAGCATTTTCTAATTCTTGAGCAAGTTCTGGATAAGCATTTCTATAGTCTTTCATTAACCGCTGCCACTTATTATAACGATTTTTTCCACGTTTAATACATGTATTAGCAAAATCATCATAAACTTCTTCAGGAACATAAAATTCGTCATGATCAAAGCCATAAGAAATTTTAGCATTTTTACCATCTTCTTTTCCTAATGGATTACCATGAACTTTATTAGTTCCTTCATTACTTGAACCAAAACCAATCACTGTATCAATAATGATCAAAGTTGGTTTATATAATTCTTTTTTTCCTTTACGGATTGCTTTTTGAATTGCACTAACATCATTTCCATCTGTTACACGAATTACTTGCCATCCGATTGCTTCATAACGCTTTTTCACATCTTCACTAAAAGACATTGATAACGGCCCATCAAGCGTAACTTTATTGGCATCATATAAAACAATTAATTTACCTAACGATAAATGCCCAGCTAAAGAAGCAGCCTCATAAGTAACGCCTTCTTGCATATCACCATCTCCGCATAATGCATATGTATAGTGATCGACAACATCATAACCCTCACGGTTATATTTTGAAGCTAAGAATTTTTCTGCTAAAGCCATTCCTGCTGCCATTGGAATTCCTTGACCCAAAGGTCCTGAAGAAGCATCGACACCATCAGTAATATCACATTCAGGATGTCCTGGAGTAATAGAACCCCATTGTCTAAAATTCTTTAAGTCATCAATAGAAATTTGATAACCAGATAAATGCAGCATTGAATATAACAATGCTGAAGCATGACCAGAAGCCAATACAAAACGATCGCGATTAAACCATTTTGATTGTTTGTGATAAAAATCCATTTCCTTAGTAAATAACGTATAGATTGCCGGTGTTGACCCTAATACCATCCCTGGATGACCAGAGTTAGCTTTGTTGATGGTATCAATACCTAACGCACGAATTGTTGCGATTGATAAGCTTGATGTTTCCATTAATTTCTAATTCTCCTTTTTTGCACATAAAAACTTATTCTTATTATACACAAAATCGTATAAATTAAAATAAGTTTTTCGACAAATTATATTAATTTTTTAATTTTTCATCTTTTAGCTTTTGTGGCGTGATATCATTTCCTTCTTCGTCAACAACTTTAACACCCATTAATTGTTGCTTAAACCCACTACGAAAAGCTTTTAAATATTTTTGACGTAATTCTTTTTGTTCTTCTAATTCAGCCTCACTGATTGTACCATCTTTTTTCTTTTTAGCCAATTCATTAATTCTTACAATTAATTCTGGATCTATATTACTCATTTTAATTTTCTCCTTAAATATAAAAAAGGTAGAGAGCTTTAGATATTTCCCTGTTAAGTACAGGTGGGCACCTTTAAATATACTTTAGGATCCCTATTCAAAGACAGGTTTTCAACACCGCAATTTAGATCAGGTTCCCTTATCTATGATGTGGAAATTTATTTACTCTCTAACCAAAATTATTATAACACAGCCACCTTAAGTGTCAACACTTTAAGCATAGCGATATGTGACAAAATTATTACTTTTTCTTAACGATACAAGTACTAGTGTATTCAATATCAAAATATTTAAAAGTGTTATAAATATCTTTAAGTTGAATATCAGCCACCTCATCGACTAAATTCAAAGCGATAGTTCCTTCAAAATAATAGCGACTGAATAAATTCGCAATACTTTCAGGACTATTAAATAAATTTATAAATAATCCAATATTTTTCTTTTTAATTCTTTCAAAGTCTTTTTCTTCAATCTTAAGCTCTTTAAAATTTTTAATTAAGTCGAGCAAATGATTTTTTAATGTTTCATAGTCATCACAATCACATCCAATTTGAATAAATGCATAGTCTCTTTCTTGCGTAAAACTTGCACTAAATGAATCGTTAATAATCCCTTTATTTAACCAGTCGTTATATAATTTTGAACTTTTTGAAAATAGTAAGTCAAACAATAGATTCATTGATAACTCACGTTTGATTTTTTCTTTAGGTTTAGAAAGAATTTCATTTATTTTAATTGAAACAATTATTTTATTCATTTCAACATCCATTGATAAAATATTTTCTTTTGTTTTAACCTTACAAGGTTCAATGTTTTTCTGGCAAATAATTGGTTGTGCTGTTTCAAAATTCTTTTTAGCCTGATTTTCTCTAATTACATTTATGGCTGTATCGGCATTAATATTACCTACGACAAATAACATCATATTACTAGGATGATAGAAAGTATTATAGCAAGTTTCCAACATTGTTTTATCAGTGCGATTTACGGTTTCAACTGTTCCCGCAATATCAATGGCTACAGGATGATTATTGTAAAGGTTTTGAATTGATCCAAAATAAACACGCCAATCTGGGTCATCATCATACATTTTTATCTCTTGACCAATAATCCCTTTTTCCTTCTCAACACTTTCAGGAGTAATATCTAATCTTTGAACAAAATCTAATAGTAACTCAATACATGGATATTCATTTGAAGTAGTACTAAATAAATAGGCTGTTCTACTTGATGAAGTGAAGGCATTGGTACTGGCACCTAATTTAGCAAACTCATCAGAAGCATCAGTACCATTCATATCAAACATTTTATGTTCTAAGAAATGAGCTATTCCGTCTTCTACTTTAATCATTTCATTACCATTTAAAGGTACAAAAGTTGTATCAATAGCGCCGAATTTGGTTGAAAACAACCCGTAAGTTTTTTCAAACCCTTGTTTTGGTAAAAGATAAACTTCTAATCCGTTATCCATTTTTTCATGATATAAAGTTTCTTTTAAAGTATCAAAGTATATTTTTTCCATTATTTATCACTCCCTGTTAATAAGAAAATTGTATCTAAGTGTACTTTTTTGCTGGCAGCAATAATTTCTTCTTTGGATACACGCATTAATTTTTCTAAATATTCATCATTTGTTTCTTGAACACCTGTTAAATCCCGGTTATAAGCCAATGTAATCAAACTAATTGGTTCATCTTTAGTTTTTGTTAATGAGCTTTTTAACATCAGTTTTGCTAAATCAATTTCATCATTACTAAAATCACCATTTTGAATATTCTTTAATTCTTGGGCAATTAAGTCCTTAGCTTTTTGATAGTCACTGCCTTCAATTCCCGCATTAACTGTCATAATCCCACTAAATGCCCCATAGCTTGATGATATATAGTAACATAAACTATGCTTTTCACGGACAATTTTGAATAACCGTGATTGTGAAAATCCGCCAAAAATTGCATTAAATACAGTCATCGCATAAGTGCCAGGATCCTTAAAGTTACAATCAACAACATATCCCATATTTAATTTAGCTTGAGTAATATCTTGTTTTTCAACTACTTCTAAGATGTCATTCTTGCTTGATTTGAAATTAGTAACTGGATCAAGCGGTTGACTGCTGCTGCTAAAACTTAGATTTTCTTTAAATACATCTACAATACTTTCATCAACATCACCAACAACATATAAATGTTTAACATCATTCTCTAAGCATTCAACTAAGTATTTATAGACCTCTTCATTAGTGATTCGATCAAGTTCTTCTACATAGCCATTATTACTAATGGATAAAAAACCACCCTCACCCATATTTTTGAATAATTGATCTAATCCGTACATAAATTTATCATCATTTTGAACAATCAAACGCTCTTTTAATTCTTTTTTCTTAATAGCAAAAGTTTGTTCATCAAATTTTCCATTTCTAACATTGGGATGAAATAAAACGTCATTAAACATTTTGATTTGTTGCACTAATAAATTTTCTTGATACGGCAAAAATGTTTCATTAATACAAACACTTGAAATATTTAACACTTGTCCAATTCCCTTAGTCGCTAAATTAGTGCCAAAACTCATTCCATAAAGATCTTCCAAATGAGTTGATAATGCTTGAGTTGAGGGATAGTTTTCTGTTCCTCCAGTAAGCATAAAAGCCAATAAAGAACGTTTAGTAACATTTTCTTTTGTTAACTTTCCTTCTAATTTTAATGACATTGTTATATTCTTAAATTTTTTGCTTGGAATAACATGTAGTGTATATCCAGCTAATTGATAACTTTTTTTCATAAAAATCTCCTTTACAAACCTAATGTATATATTATACACTAAAAAATAAAAATTAAAACCGCATCTTAAAAAGAACAAGTTAAAAAGAACATCATGATGATGTTCTTTTTAACAAATTAACGTTTTGCTTTATCAAAAGGTTCTCCAGCAGCTTTTGGTGCTGCAGAATTTTTTGAAGTAAAAGCTAATAATATTAAAGTGGCAACATAAGGGAAGATTTTAAAAACTACACCTGGAACTCCAGAATTTAATAAAAATGGAATTGAAGCATATGTTACAGCTAAAGTCTTAGCAAAAGCAAAGAAAATTGCTGACAATGCGATTCGCCAAGGTGTCCAGTTACCAAAAATTAAAACTGCTAATGCTAAGAATCCATATCCAGCAACTGTACTAGAATACTCACTTGTTATTGGGATTACATAGATTAAACCACCCATACCAGCCAATATTCCAGATAGAACAACGCCTAAATAACGCATTTTATATACATTTACTCCAGCAGCATCAGCAGCTTGTGGGTTCTCACCACATGTCCTAATTCTTAATCCTGTTTTCGTTTTATAGAGATACACGTATGTAGCAATCAAAATAGCAATACCAATAAATGTAGAAAGATAAAAATCTTTAAAAAACATATCACCAATTATTGGAATGTCTGAAAGAACTGGAACTTTTTTTATTAAAAATTCATTACTGAACGGAATACTTTTCACTCCACCAAAAATAGTCTTAGCAACAAAAATTCCAAAAGCAGGAGCAAATAAATTCAATGCAGTCCCAGAAATAGTCTGATCAGCTTTCATACTGATTGCAGCAAAAGCATGTAACAGCGCAAATAATCCACCGATTACTCCAGAAATTAATAAAGCTACTAGAAACAATGCTTGCCCACTTAACCAGCCGGCATTTTGAGCAGTATGCATAAACCAAATCCCAAAAAAAGCTCCAAAAATCATAATTCCTTCTAAGGCAATATTAACTACTCCAGAGCGTTCACTAAACAACCCGCCTAAAGCAACGATCAACAGAGGGATCGAAAACATCAAGCTTTGTCTAAATAAGAAATAAAATAAATCCATTATTCATCCCCTCCAATCAAAGCTTGTTTTTTATCTTTTTTACGCCCCTTTCGGCGTTCTAAAATTAATCGAATAAACAATGTGAAAGAACTAAAATAAATAATTGCTGCAACAATTACATCGATAATTTCTACTGCAATATGTACTGCTTGAACATAGTTTCCGCCTAAATTGATATATGCGATAAATAATGCAGCGAAAATCACGCCAAGTGGATTGTTAAACCCTAATAAGGCAACAGGAATACCATTAAAACCTTCAGCGGCTAAAACTTCTGCTGTTCCTATTGTTCGTCCAGTTCCTGCCATATAAACCAAAGCTCCACCTAGTCCTGCAAAAAACCCGGCAATTACCATCGATAAAACAATACTTTTTTTCTCATTCATTCCCGCGTATTTACTCGCATCTGGATTATATCCAGTTGCTTTTAGTTCATAACCAAATGTTGTTTTATTCATAATAACATAAGCAAGAATACATACACCAATAGCAATGAACGTTCCTAAATTAATGCTCGAACCATTAAAAACCTGATCTAATCCTAAATTTGGTATTGCTAAACTTGTAGGAATAGTATACGATTCAGCGCCAGTGGGATTATACATAAATTTTTTTACTCCTTCAATTACTAATAGCATCCCAATATAATTCATCATGATACTAGATATTACAACATTAACATTGCGATAAGCTTTAAGTAATCCAGGAACACTGGCCCATAAGGCTCCTGCTAATCCTCCTGCAAGCACAGCAAAGATCCAACGAATAGATTCGGGGATAAAAGTTGCATTAAAAGCTATAAACATTGAAGCAAAGGCTCCTACAATATATTGTCCTGGTGTTCCAATATTAAATAGACCACATTTAAATGCAAAAGCCACTGAAAGACCGGTCATCATAATTGGTACTGATAAATATAATACTTCACCAACGCTTTTAATTCCACGATAAAAACCACCTCGAAGTAAGATTGAAAATCCTTCTAATGCCTGATTAGGAATTACTAAAAACATAATTAGTAGTCCAAAAATCAAACCGCATAAAATCGCAATCAAAGAAGATAAAAATGATTTTGTCCATGCTTTATTTTTCATATCCAACACCTCGCTTTGATCCCGCCATATACAATCCTAATTCTTCAACGTTAGTTTCTTTTGGATTTAAGTCAGTAACAATCTCTCCTTCATACATTACCAGAATTCGATCACTGACATTCATAACTTCATCAAGTTCTAAACTAATTAGTAAAACCGCATGTCCCTCATCGCGCTGTTGAATCAACTGTTTATGAATAAATTCTATTGCTCCAACATCAAGCCCACGAGTAGGTTGAACAGCAATCAATAAATCACAATTACTTTCAATTTCTCGCGCAATAATTGCTTTTTGTTGATTTCCACCAGACATTCCTCGAACAATCGAATGTGACCCTTGACCAGAACGAACATCAAATTTTTCAATCAATTTATCTGCATAATTATAAATGTTCTCAAATTTTAAGAAACCATGTTTCTGGTTATCTTTATTAAAATAATTTTTTAAAATCATATTTTCTGCTAAATTATAATCTAGTACTAGTCCATGCTTATGACGATCTTCAGGAATATGGGAAATTCCTTTTAAATTTCTTTGCCTAACCGAATAATGGGTTATATCCTCATTATTTAAAATTATCTTACCTGTATATCCAGTTAACATTCCAGTTAATGCATATACAAGTTCACTTTGCCCGTTTCCATCAATTCCTGCAATACAGACTATTTCACCGCGTTTAACTTCAAAATTAATATCTGTCAAGGCATTTTTCATAGCGTTTTTCTTACAATAATTGAGATTTTCAACCTTTAAAACCGTTTGCCCAGGAGTTGCTTTTCCTTTTTCAACAATAAAATTAACATCACGGCCTACCATCATCTTTGACAATTCTTCTTTTGAGGTCGTTGTAACATCAACAGTAGCAACGTACTTTCCTTTTCTAATAACAGTACATCGATCAGCTACCGCTTTGATTTCATTTAATTTATGTGTAATAAAAATAATTGATTTTCCTTCGGCAACTAATCCTTTCATAATTTTCAATAATTCTTCAATTTCTTGAGGGGTTAAAACTGCAGTTGGTTCATCAAATATTAAAATCTCATTATCCCTAAAGAGCATTTTTAAAATTTCAACTCGCTGTTGCATCCCTACTGTTATATCTTTTATAAGAGCATCAGGCTCGATATTTAAATGATATTGTTTAGAAAGATCAAGAACCTTTTTACGAGCATTGTCTTTGGCTAATAATCCATTTTTAGTTTCTTCAACACCCAAAATAATATTATCCAAAACTGTAAATGTTTCGACTAATTTAAAATGTTGATGAACCATTCCAATTTTATAACGATTAGCATCGTTAGGATCATTTATTTCAGCAATTTCACCGTTAATTTTAATGCATCCCTCGTCAGGTTGATACAGCCCGAATAGGATTGACATCAATGTTGATTTTCCTGCTCCATTTTCTCCTAACAAAGCATGAATCTCACCTTTTTTTAGTTGTACGGTTATATTATCATTAGCCTTAATTCCAGGAAATTCTTTAGTGATATTCAACATCTCTATTACATATTCCATACCGTCACTCCTTTCTTATCTAATGTTGATTTTTCTCGGTTAGATTGAGAAATACTTTTAAAAAAAGCGAGTTGTCTCGCTTTTTATTATTTATCATATGTAATATTTACATTAGTGACAGGTACTTTAGTAGGATTACCATTATCATTGTCAGTAATATCTGTCATTGATTTGATTTTAATTTCACCACTTGCCACTTTATCAAATACTTCCTTGTATGCTGCAGCATTAAAATCACCCAAACGATCAAAGTCATCTGGTAAACCAACATAACCACCTGATGCATCTAATGTTTCGATACCACCTTTAAATTTATCATTTTTGTAATCGACTAATTTATCATAAACTGTCTTTTTTACATCTTTTAATGCTGAAGTAATAACAACACCTGTCTTGTCATCATTTTGGTTGCTATCAACACCAATTGCATATTTGCCAGCTTCTTTTGCTGCAGGGAAAATAGAGTTACAAATTCCACCACCGCATGAGAAAATAGCTTCAGTTCCAGCATCATACCACTTAGCAGCTTTAGTTTTAATCGCAGGATCTTCATTAAATGTTCCTGTATATGTATACATCATATCGACTGTAACACCTAATTCTTTTGCTGCATCATTTGCTCCTTGAATATATCCATAACCATAATTAATTACAGCTGGTAATGCAATTCCACCCATAAATCCAAGTTTAGTGTGACCTGCTTTGACAGCTGCATACCCTGCTAAATATCCAGGTTGTGTTTCTGTATACAATGCACAATAAACATTATCACCAGGATCAACTGGATTAGATTTAGTACTATCCTTCTCATCTGGAACTGTTGGTGTAGCATCAATCAAGATAAATTTGACATCTTTGTATTTATCTTGTAATTCACCAATTGCATTACAGAATTTAAAACCTGGACAAACAATAATTTTTGCCCCATTTTCTACAGCTTCTTCAATTTGTGATTTGTAGCCAGCATCATCAAAACTTGCTGGTTTATAGTATTTGATAGTTGCATCATGATCTTTTTGATACTGTTCAACAGCTTCCCATGCAGACTGATTAAACGATTTATCGTTAATATCCCCTGCATCTGTTACAAGTGCTACTTCAAATTCTTCACTGCTACTACCACCGCATCCCACTAATAGAAATGAGAATACAACAAGTGAAGCCAAAAGCTTTTTCATATTCAATTTTCCTCCTTCAATAAACTATAGCTTTATTTTAACATTCTTCCTTAAAAATTGAAAGCGATTACATTTATTATTCCAGTTTTTTTATAAAATATACAAAAAAAGACATCTATTTAGATGTCCTCTTCTTGATATCCGCGAATGTAAACTTCACGTGGCTTAGAGCCAATCTGTGGTCCAATAACACCGTCTGCTTCTAACTGATCGATGATTCGTGCTGCTTTATTGTATCCAATTCGAAACTGCCGTTGTAATAAAGATGTACTTGCTTTTTGAGCATTGATTACAAAACTGCGACACATTTCATATTCTTCATCTTCCTCTTCTTCTTTCGAAGCAGCACTTGGTGAAGTAGTATTTAATTTTACATTTATGTATTTGTCATCATAGCTAGCCTCCTGCTGAGTAGCAGTGTGGTGAGTAATTGCACTAACTTCATCGTCAGATACAAAAGCACCTTGAACCCGCACCGGTGAACTAGAACCCATTGGTGAAAATAACATATCTCCTTTTCCTAATAATTTTTCCGCTCCAGAAGCATCCAAAATTGTTCGTGAATCAATTCCAGAAGAGACTGCAAAAGCAATTCTTGATGGAATATTTGCTTTGATGACTCCAGTGATAATATCAGTCGATGGTCTTTGTGTTGCAACGATCAAATGAATCCCTGCTGCCCGCGCCATTTGAGCAATCCTCATGATACAATCTTCAACTTGTTTGCTTGCGACCATCATCAAATCAGCAACCTCATCTAAAATAACTACATGAAAAGGTAAGATCTCTAATTGTTCGTCCAAAGCTAATTCTTCATTTTTTTTACGTGCATAGTTATTATAGCCTTCGATATTCCGTACATTTGCCCCAGCAAAAAGGTCATAGCGATGCTCCATTTCCACTACAACTTCCTGCAATACTGCAGCTGCCTTTTTAGGATCAGTTACTACTGGAGCTAATAGATGAGGTATACCATTATAATTAGTTAACTCTACTTTTTTAGGATCGACAAGAATAAATTTCACCTCATCCGGTCGAGCACGCATCAAAATACTACAAATAATAGTATTTACACAAACTGATTTTCCACTTCCAGTTGCCCCAGCAATCAATAAGTGGGGCATTTTATTTAATTCCGCATAAATAATCTTACCACTAACATCCTTGCCTAAAGGAACTAACAACTTGTTATCCTGTAAATCTTTTGGAATGTCTTTAATTACTTCTTTGAAACTTACCATTGTTGCAACACTATTAGGAATTTCCACTCCAACTGCCGGTTTACCAGGAATTGGTGCTTCAATACGAATATCTTTTGCAGCTAAGGCTAATTTTATATCATCTTGTAATTGCATAATTTTATTAACACGCGTGCCCGTTTCCAATTTTAATTCATATTTAGTAACCGATGGTCCAATAAAAATATCACTAATTGTTGCGTTTACTCCAAATTCATGAAGAACATTTGTTAGTGCTTCAGCTTTAGATAATGCATTTCCTTTATTATCACCAGACTTTTTTGCTGTAGGATTTTTTAATAGGGATAAGGCAGGTAAACGATAATTCTTATTAATCTTTTTCTTAGGTTTAGACATATCATTTTCATGGATCTTTGGTTCTTTATCTTTAATTTCTAAAGTCATAGAATCCTCATCAAATTCAAATGTAGAGGGTACTGATTCATCTTCTTCTAAATGAGTAGTATGGATTCGAGCTGAACTCTTTCCAGGGGGATCTTGCTCTTGGCTTGAAGTATTTTCATCACCAAATATCTCCTCTGGAAAAAAGCCTTTTGCTTTATCTTTTTTAGGGGTAAAAAAATCCGTGAATTTACTAGCGCTTTGATGCATTTTAATATCTTTTTTAGTGGGTTTCTTTTTCTTTCTTTCAGCAACATTTTTACGATGTTCTAAATAAAACTTACTACCTAACAAAGTTAAACCAATTACTAAAATAAAACCAGCAGCAATCATTGCCCCCGTTTTATCAAACAAAGCACTTAAAATGCCATATAAAACAGCTCCTAGAAATCCACCTCGATTACAAGGTGCTGTTGAGACATATTGATTAATTACTTTCATTCCAACCATTAAATCATCATTTAAAGATGACATAAAAGTCAAAACTGCCCCTACCACCATGTATAATCCGATTGCACGAGGACCAGTAAATTTTGGTAATTTAGCAAAATAAATTACATACCCACTAATCAAAACCAATGAAATATAACTAATTCCAACAAAATTTCCAATTATATAAGTACACAAAAAATTCAGTTGTTCGCCAATTGGCCCTAATTTCATTGCCCCGACAACAATTAAAAACAAGCCTACTGTAGCAATGATTCTTACTTTTAAATCCTCACTAATTTGATCTTGTTTTGATTTTTTTGAACGACTTGTTTTCGCCATGACTCACACTCCCAACTCTAACTCAATCATTATACCATATCATATCTATTTAGCAAAAGAAAAAGCAAGGATAAACTTGCTTAAACTTCGATGATAATTGGCAAGATTACAGGTCTTTTACCTGTCTCTTTAATAATAAACTTATTTGCTTTATCTTTAATATTTTGTCGAACTTCTACTGCTTCTAGTTTAGGATCATCTTTCATTTCACTAACACATTTTTCAGCAATATCAATAACTCCCTTAATAATATGTTCAGAATCCCTTAAATAAACAAAACCACGTGACTGAACATCAGTATTGGCAATAATTTCATGAGTTTTACTATCAATCGTGACTCCAATAATGACTACTCCATCATTTGACAACTGAATTCGATCATCAATAACTTTATCACCTACATCACCAACACCAATTCCATCAATCATTACATCTTCAACTTCAATAGTATCGCGATAATCTTCTAGTTTTCCACTTTTAAACGATAAAATTTCACCATTATCGATAATAGCAATATTTTCTGGTTTAATTGCCATATTTTTAGCAACTTCCAAATTTGAAATAAAATGTTGATACTCACCCTTAACTGGTACAAAATATGTCGGATTAAAAATTTGTATAATTACTTTAATATCTTCCTGCGATGCATGCATCGAACATAATTCTTTATTTTTTAATACATGAATATTTGAATCTGTCTTATATAATTCATTTACCGCTTTATTTGCAATTTTTTCTGTTCCAGGAATAACTGGAGAAGCAACAATAAATGTATCATTTTTATTTAATTTTAAAAACTCATCTCCACCATCAATGATATCACAAATATCATGATAGATTCTTTGCGGTGTTCCACTGAGCAATACTACTAAATTATCATCAATTCCTTTTTTACCAATATCAGTAGAAAAAGCAATAAGATTTTTTGGTACTTGAATCACTGCTTTTTTTAAACGCTGTCCAATGCGGACAATACTATTTGTGCTATCATATTTATCACGACCATAAAAAACAATTTTTCGATTATATTTCTTCGTCAGTTCAACAATTTCTTTAGTTCTAAAAATGTTTTGAGCATAACTTGAAATAATGATTCGTCCTTCACTATCTTCAAAAATATTATCAATTTTATCTGTCAATTTATGTTTTGGTGATGTATAACCTGGATTTTTAGAATAAGATGACTCACATAAAAGTGCTAATACACCTTTTTTTCCAATCTCCATCATTTTTTGAATATCACATCTAAATCCTTCTGGGGCACCAAAATCAACAATAAATTCACCGCTATAAACGATATATCCATTATCAGTCCATAAAGCCACTCCAACACTACCAGGAATCGAATGAGTTACTGGAAAAAATTCAACAGGAATGCCAGCAATAATAATTGAATCATTGCGTTTTACACGATTTAACTGATAACTCACTCTAAAATTATTATGTTTTTTATGTCGCTTGATCATTTGTTCAATTAGATCAGCTGTTAGTGCTGGAGCATAAACTGGGGCATTGACCGCTTCTAACAAGTAAGGCAAAGCTGCCATCACATCATCATGACCATGCGTTATGATGATAGCTACAACTCGTTCTTTATTTTCTTTTAAGTAATCAAAACTAGGAATAATGATATCCACTCCTAATTTACTTACTTCTGGGAATCTAAACCCGGCATCTAAAATAAAAATCTGTTCTTTTATTTCGATGCAGTACATACTTTTACCCATCTCAGCCTGTCCGCCAAGTGGTAAAATTTTAACAACATCTTTCTTCATTTTTTCCTCCATTATTATAATCTATATTATTTCTTAATCATCGCTGAAAAACAATCTTTACCATATTAACATATTATAGTATCGTTTGCTAATACTTTCTACGTTCATTGTATCAAAATTCTCAAGAAAAGAGAAATGATTTAATTTTTACTAACATCTTTAACATGTAATATTATTAACACAATAACCTTTTTTAGCCGTGTTCATTTAAGAAATTATTTAGCAAAAGTGAGATCGTAAATTTCATCTTATTCTGGTAAATGCGTAACATACCCAATTGGTATTTTATTTTCCGTCACTTCAATTATAGTTTTAGCTCCTGCTTTTCCAAAAGCACCGCATAATTCGATGCAGTCAACTCCCTCAATAAATAATTTTTTGCCACAATACTTGCTTCTGCTAAATTAGTAACGCCAATTATTTGTGCTGTCTGTTGATGGATTGCGGCATGATCATATTTCAAATTAAAATCTCCCATGATTATAAATGCAAATTTCATTATATTGTCTCCTTAAAATTCAAACTCTAATCTTTAATTAGACTTTACGAGTATCTACTTTTTCATAGTTATCTAGCCGTTTTTAATAGTATATAACATCCGCCTCATTAAATAAATAAATTTAAAGTATCTTTTTTTATTTCGTGATTCAAAAATAATGGAGAAATAAATTAATATTTCTCCATTATTTTATTCAATTGTTCTTTTGACTCATCACTGATTTTAACTAATGGCAAACGTAACTTATAAAGAATATTGCTACTTTGGCTCAACGAATATTTTAATGTACTTACAATATTATCTTGATAAAAATATTTAACTATTAATTTAAAAAAATCAAAATATAAATCATTATGCTGAGTAATTAATTCTCTATACTTTTTATAACTTAGATTAGTTAAGTTACTAATAAGTCCATCATAATTATTAATTTCATTTTGCACTAGCATCTCTTCTATACCGTATAGACCTAACCCTTTATTTCTAATAATCTGATAACCTGTGCTATTTACTTCAGTAATCAAGCCAGTTATATTTTCATGTTTTTCTTTCAATTCCAATAAATGATTAACAGCAATCATATTTTGCTTATGTTGTTGAATAACAATCGATTTATTAGTTGCAGTAGCAATTAGATCAAGATGCTTAATCAATCCGTTTTGGGTTAAACTAAAAATTTCTGGTAACTCGATCATATAGCCAGCAAATTCGCTAATGTCTTTAAGGTCTCCTATCTGTTTAATTACTTTTTTTGTACATGATTCACTAAGCTGCATATATATTTCAAGACCAGGATAGTGATAGCAAACATATCGTAATAAGTGTTTTTGTTCTAAAAAAGTCAATGAAGCAGCTTCCCCTGTCCTGCTGCCAATAATAAATTTATTATTTCCTTGATTTACTAATTTTTCAATATGATTATCTAGCGCTTGATAATCAATCATATCATCAATATCAAAGGGAGTAATTAAATTAGTAAAAATATCTATTTTAATCACTCCTTACAACCAAATCATGTAAAAGATTCAAATCTTGTTTTTGATTTTTTGCTTTCACATAATAACTATCATGTTCATTTTTAGAAACAATTGCAAATTTTTCAAGAAAATTCCGATAAATCTCATCATTTTCTAATCCACAACCAACAAAATGTACTTTTGTATAAAGATCTATTTTAGTATAATCAGTTTCTAGTTTAGCTAAATCTTCTTCAAAAATTAAATAATCATCGTCAAAGCAATCATGAAGGAAACTATAATCGCTTTTAGCTATTGTTTCTTCAAAACGAATTAGCCAATAATTAAAATTAATTGACATTGTTCGGATATTTGTATCATCATGATTAATCAAAGTACCAATCCTATCATCTTTAAAAGAACGTAACTTGATTTTAAAGCCATCTTTTTTATACCCTTCCATCAATGCTTTGTAACAAATGATCCGAGCTTTGTGCTTGGCTAAATCAAGAGCTTGACGATAGCCAATATGCTTGATAAGTCGTGCTTCATTAATATATTTAGGATCACCAGTAAAAATGCCACAAACATCACTATAAATATATACCTCATCCAAATTCAAACGTCGTGCTAGGTATACTGCTGTATAATCGCTATCCCCTTTTTCTAGAATACGAATATTTTTAAATTTATCTATTCCCTGAAATCCTGGCACGATAATGACATCATATGTTTCAAAATACTTATTGATTACTTTGGTATCTAAGCCAACTAAACGATTATGCTTAACTTTAAGATTTAACTGCATACTTGAAAGCGAGATTGCATTAATTCCTTGTGATTTCAAATTACTAGATAACACGATACTACTTATTATTTCTCCACAACTAAGCAATCGACAATGTTCATCATAGTTAGCATTAAGTGCTAGTGCATTTAATGTATCAGTGGCATAAGCATCTGGATAACGTCCCATAGCACTTACAATAACTAATAATTTATGATCCAAATTATTAGTTATAACATTAGTAACTAGTTTGATTGAATCATTTGTTTTTAAAGCAGTTCCACCAAATTTTAAAACTCTAATCATCTTTTACACCCTCAAAAACGGGCTGGAGCTGATTATTATTAATTGCATTGATTACTGTTTGAATTACAAGAGTCTCATCAAATAACATGCTATTTGGTTTTTTTATGCAGTCATCTTGATACATTGGGACAAGATAAAAATGTTTAGTATTTAAAATTTGCATGATATTTTTACCAGAATTACTTAAAGCATCGTTTGTCGCGATTGCTAAAACAACATTATGTTCATTACGAAGTGTTGATTTACAAGCCATTGTGACAGCATTATCGTTTATCCCTATAGCTAATTTTGCTAATGTGTTGCCACTACAGGGCATTACAATCATTATATCCAAAGGAATTTTGGGTCCAAATATTTCACTGTCTACAACATTAGTAATTACTTTTCTTTTAGAAAGTTTTTCTAATTCATCAATTAATTCGTCAGCTTTATTAAAACGAGTATTACAATTTAAAATTTTTTCACTTGCAAATATATATAAATCACATTCTAAAGCTGCTAATTCTTTTATTACAGCCAGCGTCTTTTGTAGCGAACAAAAAGACCCTGTTAATCCAATTCCGATTTTCTTGTTTCTAAGCATATTGATCAACTGCCCGTTTAATTGCTTTATAAAGCGCTTTTGCACTACTATCATAGGCATACTTAGTCGGAAGCTGCTTTAATAGATGATAACTTTCATCACGATCACAAGTTTTTAAACCATATGGTGTTGAAGCAACATCATAAATCTTACAATTAACATCTTTTGTTTTTAGAATATCGCTGTCAATTATTTGACTAGGAATAGTATTAATAACAAAATCATACCCATTTAAAGTGAGCTGATCCAACCGAATATAACGATATCCTTTTTCAACAACTTCATCATGATAATGATCACTGCGATTACTAATGCTGACTTTCGCATTAAATTTTTCAAGTTTAGCTGCTAAATCGCGTCCACAATGACCATAACCTAAGATTAACACATTAGAATTTGACAAACTAATTGAATTATCAATTATCATATACGCAATCACTGCTTCATCACTAATATGCGTATTTTCAACAACAAAATCTTCATCACTATACAAGTAACGATAATTAAATCCCTTTAACTTACTTAAATAACATAATCGCTGATTCTTTAATAATGAAAGTACTACAGCATTATTTTTAAAATCAACTTGTTCAAACCCCTGACCATCTTTACCTAAATAAATAATATCACAAGAAGATATCAGCCTACTATCTTCTTGAATTTGATAACCATCTGCAATCATTAGCTTTGCTAATTGTTTACAACGATTATCATTTCCATTTATATAAACTATCATATTCCACCTCTACTATAAAATATGATAATTAATTTAGTTTGTTACTCGATAATCACTTTCATCATGAAAGTAATTCAAAACCCATTTCTTCAGTTAATAAGGCTAATATAATTTCAATACGTTCTTGTAAATTTTCTACTGCTTCATTTAAAATCTCTTTTTCAGACATTTCTGTTGAGAAATCAATCAAGACAAAAGAACACTTAATAACATATAAATGCCCACTGTTTTGCTTACCTACAGATATATGATAATTAAGCTGCAATCGATTTTTTTCATCGTGACTATATCCAATTTCTATCTGTGCTCGAACATCCGTGGCACTTGCTGATACGGTTTCATTAATAATGTTTGCATGAATACTCTTCATTTTGATTTTCATTTTAAAATCCTCCTATAATATTATTTACTATTCAATGTTCATTTTTTCTTTTATTATTTACAATTTTTTAGAATTTTATTAAAATAACATTATTGGGGGTTGAAAAATGTATCTATTTATGTTTATAATCACCTTTTTAATGTCGTTAAAAACCTCTTGGGCATATAATAATTTTACTTACTTATCTTATCAACCTCATTTAAGAATATATTATTTAATTTGGGTTACATTAATTTCATGTTTCTTATTATTTAAGGTAATTAAACTTTTTAAACATATTACGTATCTAACGATTGCAAATAAGTTCTTAATCGGGAGTTGTTTTATTTCCATGCTGACAGGTTCCTATTTACCTTATCATCCTGATAATGAAAATATTGTTTCGGTTCTCCATGTCCTCATTTCATCATCAGGAACCATCTCCCTATTATTTATTATCCAATTACTAATTAATCGTATCATGTTAGATGATTATCAGTTTTATAAAAAAATGTCTACTCTATTTAGGAGTTTAGTCTTATTAATTGGAATGTTTATCATTATGTTTGGCGTAATCAATAGTATTGTTGAACTTTTCTTTACTTTTACTGTATTGTTTTCACTTGCTCAAATTGAAAAGCACTATTTTTAAATAAATTAAGCATAATAAAAAGTAGGTATACTTAAAGAAATTTTATCTTTTTATATACCTACTTTTATTGCTTTAATTTAAAAAATTATTCTTAATTATCCGAAATAGCGTTTTAATAATCCAGCAAACGCTTTTCCATGACGTGCTTCATCACGTGCCATTTCATGCACTGTATCATG